>CETY01041611.1_pt1 | contig 17334 bp, 17 predicted proteins | sample 361551 | NCBI WGS metagenome assembly CETY01 (sample SAMEA2623135, study PRJEB7988) | marine metagenome | biome: marine biome (ENVO:00000447); feature: deep chlorophyll maximum layer (ENVO:xxxxxxxx); material: "saline water (ENVO:00002010), including plankton (ENVO:xxxxxxxx)" | depth 45 m | reverse complement strand
GGGTTTTTAAAATCTTTTATATCAAACTTCATTTGCTTGTATCGTCTCAATTAGCTCGTCTATTGAATGTGATACATAAACACTATCAGGCATTTTACTGAGCATATTAAGCTCAATATTTTTTTCTATCCATTTCAATAGATCTGTCCAACAATCATTTTTATTATAAATGTAAATACTTTTACTTATTAGACCCAATGATAAGTGATTAAAGGCATCAAAAAATTCATCGGCTGTGCCAACACCACCAGGCATAATTACAATAAAATCTGACTGATCAATTAAGCTCTTTTTCCTTAGATAAAAGTTTTCTTCAATTTCTAGTTCATCAAGGTAGCTAGGGGTAACGCCGATATCATTGAACATTGGCAAAGTAATGCCTTTTATTTTCCCCTTACTTTTTGAAACTGCTTCTGAGATTTTGCCCATTAAGCCGCACTTACCGCCTCCATAAATAAGCTTAATATTTGCTTTAGCAAGAAACTCAGCAAAAATTTCTAAGTCAGAGTTTATTTCAAAGGTAGGTGTACGAGATGATAGAAAAATTCCAGCAGATTTCACTTAATTCTCTAAGTCTGCGCTCCATTGGCCCAGTGAAGCAAGCTTATTCATTTCTGCTCTGTGTGCAAAAGCTGCCTGTGCAGCAACTTTATTTTCTGCCTTACCCAACCAAGCATTTAGTGCTGATTGCTGAAGTGCTCTTCCGTATGAGAAGCTAAGCTTCCAAGGGAATCCGCCTATCTTATTCATCATATCAAGATGTTCTGTTGACTCAATTTCTGTTTGGCCGCCTGATAGAAATGCTACGCCCGGCAATTCATCTGGGACCGATTCTTTTAGACATCTAATTGTCATCTCTGCTACTTCTTTTACTGTTGCTTTGTGCTCTGAATCTAAGCCAGGAGTTACCATGTTTGGTTTTAAGATAGTTCCAGTTATATCAACATCATAGCTATTGAGGTAATCAAATAATGATTTTATTGATCTGCTTGTTGCATCGTAACAATCTTCAATTGAATGGCTTCCATTAATTAATATCTCTGGCTCTACTATTGGAACCATCCCATTCTTTTGTGCTATTTTTGCATATTGTGCCAATGCATCCATATTTGCATCAATACATTCTTGTGTAGGCATGCCATCACCTATGTTTATAACAGCTCTCCATTTTGTAAATTTTGCACCTAAATTTGCATATTCACTGCATCTCTCATCAAGATCATCTAACCCTTGAGTTAAGGTTTCTACTTCTGATTCTCTAAAGGGCTTTAAGCCTTTATCTACTTTTATGCCTGGTAAAGCGCCATTGGCTAAGATCAGCTCAACTAAAGTTGCGCCTGATGCAGATTTTTGCCTTATGGTTTCATCGAACAATATAACTCCGCCTATATTGTCTCGCATTCCATTTGATGTGAAGAGAAGCTCTCTATAGTCTCGTCTATTTTCTTCGCTACTTTCCACTGAGATTGTGTCGAACCTTTTTTTACAAGTTGGATTGCTTTCGTCTGCGGCTAATATGCCCTTACCTTCTGATACGATGTAGTTTGCTATGTCGGTTAGTTTTGTGAATTCCATAAGGGTGCTATTTTAACCTCAAAGCTTCTACAGATGGAAGTTTATGGCCAGATAAATACTCCAAAAAAGCTCCGCCTGCCGTCGACACATAGTGGAATTTATTTTTATGTGAAAACTTGCTTATTGCGAATATAGTTTCACCACCTCCAGCTATTACTTTTGCAGAAGTTTCCTCGAGATAACTTATAAGTTGTTGTGTACCATTTGAAAATAGATCAATCTCGAACACCCCTAAAGGACCGTTCCACAGAACATAATCTATATTTCCTATAGAACTAATTTCATTGCTAAGCTCTATGTCTAAAATCATCTTATCTGCAGCAACATTATCAACCGAAACAAGTTGTGCTGAGTTTGCTTCAGGAGAATCAGCAACGTATACGTGTGTGGGCAATATAATTTTATTTGTAGCAAGTAATTTCTGTGAAACACTAAGCATATCGTCTTCCACTAATGAAGAACCAATATTTTTCCCAGCTGCTTTTAAGAATGTATTTGCTATGCCGCCCCCTACCAAAACTTTTGATGATCTTGTTAGCAGGTTTTGAATAACCTTTAATTTTGTTGAGACTTTAGATCCACCCACAACACTTAGTGCGTTTTTAGAACTAACCAGCGCGGCATCTAGACTTTTAATTTCTTTAGAAAACAGTAGCCCTGAAAATGCTTTTTTGGACTTTATAATTGCTCCATATGTGGATGATGAAGACCTATGAGCTGTCGCAAATGCATCCATTACATAAACATCAAAAGATTCAGAGATTATGGATGTGAGCTCTTGATCATTACTTTTTTCGCCTTTAAAGAATCGTATATTCTCCATAATAGAAAGCGAGTCTGGAACTTCTGTAAAATTTTTAATTAGAGGGATGCTCACTTCAAGCTTATCTTCGAGCCATTTTTTTATAGGGTCTAAGGAATAATTTTTATCAAATTTACCTTCTTCAGGCCTACCCAGGTGGCTAATGATACAAAGTTTATTTGTTCTCTCCAGAATAAATTGAATTGTTGGGAGCGCTGCGGAAAGCCTCTCATCGTTGAGAATCTCACCATTTTTTATAGGAACATTGAGGTCAACTCTTAGACCTATTTTTTTTTCCGCAATATTCTCTTCTGCAAGATGTTTCATAGCATCTTTTTAATTTTTTCTGCTATTTTTTCCGGAGTAAAGCCAAAGTGTTCAAGCAAGTCATTCCCATTGCCAGACTCACCATAAGTTTCAATGCCTATGACGTGTTTAGTGTGCCTGTACCATGAGTTTGGGTGAGCACATTCTATTACAATATTAATTTTTGAATCATTAAAAACTTTCTTATATTGCTCTGGGTTTTCAATAAGCTTTTCTAAGCAGGGCACGCTTGCAATATTACAAATATACCCCTCATCACTAAGGATTTTTTGAGCTTCAATAGCAAGACTTACCTCGGAGCCTGTAGCTATCAAATTGATTTTTGCCTCTTCATGTTCCTGAACAAGATAACCGCCCAAATCTATTTCTTTTCTGTCAGGAGCCATAAAATTTTTTAAATTTTGTCTTGAAAGAATAATTGCAGAAGGCCCATTAGTGTTTGCAATAGCATTTTTCCAGGCAATTGCAGTTTCAACCAAGGTAGAAGGTCGCCATGTTTTCATATTAGGAGTGGATCGTAAGGTCGCTAGATGTTCAATCGGCTGGTGTGTTGGGCCGTCTTCTCCTAATGCTATCGAGTCATGGGAAAATACGAATACCACTTTTATACCCATTAAGGCTGCCATTCGAACAGCATTTCTGCCGTAGTCCATAAACACTAGGAACGTTCCAGCATAAGGAATTATCCCGCCATGTAGAGCCATGCCATTCATTACAGCATTCATGCCAAATTCTCTAACCCCATAATAAATGTAGTTTCCATCATCATTATTATTGAGATCAGTAGATGCGCTCGAAATTGTATTATTTGAACCGCTTAAATCTGCTGAACCACCAATCAGTTCTGGCAAGTTTGACTGTAAGTATTCGAGTACAATCTGTGAGCTCTTCCTCGTGGCAAGATCATTATCATTCTTGGCCAATTCATCTATAAAAGCTTCAAAATCATTTATAAAATTATCCGGGATTGTCTTAGAAGCTAGTCTTTGCAACAACTCAAACTTATCTGGCTCTGCTTTTGAGAAATCTTGGCATAAACTATTCCAGCTTTCTTCTTTATCTTTCCCTTGTTTTACAGCATTCCATTTTTCGTAAATTTCATCATCAAGCTCAAAAGGTTCATATGGCCATTCTAGGTTTTTTCTCAATTCTAAAAGAACATCTCCTCCTAAAGGTGCACCATGCGATGATTCGCTATCTTGTTTTTTGCCAGCCCCATAACCTATTGAGGTTTTACAAACTACCATCGTTGGCTTATCAGAGTTTTTTGCTTGCAATATAGCTTCGTTGATAGCTTGTCTATTGTGTCCATCAACACCATCAATAATGTTCCATCCATAAGATTTACACCTTAAAGAAATATCATCTTGGTACCAAGAGTCAATTTTTCCATCGATAGAGATGCCATTGCTGTCATAAAAACATATAAGTTTATTAAGCTTCATAACGCCAGCAAGTGACATTGCTTCATGAGAAATACCCTCCATTAGACAGCCATCGCCCAGAAAACAGTATGTTTTATGGTCTACAATTGTATGGTCTTCCGAGTTAATTTTTGAAGCTAATATTTTTTCTGCTAGCGCCATTCCTACTGCGTTTGCAATACCCTGGCCTAATGGCCCAGTTGTAGTTTCTACGCCATCTGTGATACCAAACTCTGGGTGGCCTGGAGTCTTAGATTTCAGTTTTCTGAAGTCCTTAAGATCATCTATTGAAAGATCATAGCCAGAAAGATGTAAAAGGCTATAAATTAGCATTGAACCATGCCCGTTCGATAAAACAAATCTATCTCTATTAAACCAGTGCGGATTTTGTGGGGAATGGTTTAGATGGTCTCTCCAAAGAACTTCTGCTATATCGGCCATGCCAAGCGGCATCCCTGGATGACCAGACTTAGCTCTCTCTACAGCATCAGCTGATAAGAATCTAAGAGCATTAACTAACTTATTAGTAATCAAAGTAGGGTATATGTTTAAGACAATTATATAATCCTTAATTGAGAATAGATCACATTATGAAAAGTAAGTACACAAAAATGCACTCGAATGGGAATGATTTTCTCATAACAGAAGATTCTGATCAGGTGGCCTACACAACGCTACTTGCCGATAGAAAAAAGAGCATTGGTTTCGATCAGCTTCTACTCATAGAAAATAAACGACCTTACAAGATTGCGGTTTTTAATTCAGATGGTTCTGAAGCAGAGAATTGTATTAATGGCTTAAGGTGTATAGCCAATTTATATAATTTAAAAAACCAAATTATTTCAATCAAAAAAAATACTTTTATTGTTAATAAAACAACCACAGGCGCAACCGTCAAGGGCTCTTTACCTGAAAGCTGCATGCAGAGCGACTACCACGTAATTAATTTTGGCAATAATCATTTAGCAAGGGAGCTGCCTGATATTGAATCAGTCAATTTGAGCGAACTTTATCAAGAATTAAAAGTATCTAGAAAATTTACACAAATAAAAAATTTCAATCTAAGCATCTATCAAGATTTTGAAGAGCATATTGGAATTAGAACATATGAAAATGGGGCTGGTGAAACACTATCTTGTGGTTCTGCAACAATATCAGTTGCTTATGTGATAGCTAAAGAAACAAATCAAAACAAAATATTATTTACTTCGAAAGGGGGCCCCACTAAAGTCTATATTGGTGAAGATGGTATTGCTTCTGAAGCAAGCACTGAAATAATTGAAGAAGGGTTTCTTAATGGATGAGCTGAAAAAAAGACTTAGAGAGTTTCTTAGGGTAAAGAATTATTCAGAGCACACCATTTCTAATTATGAGAGGGATATCAATAGATTTTTAGCCTTTATAGATAAAAGTGATGTGGACCCAGATGACCTTACTGGCCCAATCATTACAAAATGGATTATTTCATTAAGAAAAGATGGGCTTGGGAATAGGTCTATACAGAGAAACATCTCTTCTTTAAAAAATTTTTATAAATTCATGTTCAAAAGCGGCTTAGTTGAGACAAACTTCTTCGAGTCTATTCAGTCTCCAAAAATTGGAGAAACACTGCCCAAAGCACTCACACCAGAAGATGTTGAAATATTGCTTTCTTTTAAGCCAAAGTCCCTCTCTGATATTAGAGATAAGGCTTTTTTAGAGCTCCTATACTCCTCAGGGCTTAGGGTTTCAGAAGCAATTAACGTTAACATTAGGTCTTTTGAATCAGACTTTAGTTTTGTTAAGGTTTTGGGCAAAGGAAGGAAGGAAAGAATGTTGCCAGTAGGCAGATTTGCAAAAGAGGCAATTTTATTTTGGATAGAAAAGAGGTCTGAATTAAATAGCTCTTCTGATGCAGTTTTTCTCAATAAATATGGTAAGCGTATTTCAATTAGAGCCATGCAACAAAGAATATATAAGATCTCAATAGCTCAAGGGCTTTCACCAGTGAGCCCACACATGCTCAGACATAGTTTTGCAACGCATATACTAGAATCGAGTGGTGATTTAAGGTCTATTCAAGAAATGCTTGGTCACAGCAGCTTGAGTACAACGCAGATATACACTAAATTAAACTTTCAACAATTAGCAAAAATTTACGATAAATCTCATCCGCATGGCAAGAAAGAAAATAAAACTAATAACATTTGATTTAGATGATACGGTCTGGCCAAATAAGAAAGTTATCTTAGACGCTGAAAAAGCACTATGGAGCTTTCTATTAGTAAAAGTACCACAGCTCAAAGAAAGCTTTAATGAAAATACCATTAACCAAATCAGAGTAAAGTTAGTTGAAAAAAACCCTAATTTAAAATTCGACCTTACAGAATTTAGAAAAGAAGTTGTTAAGGAGCTCCTTTTGTCTTTGGGGCTAGATCGAAATGAGGCTATTTACTATAGCAATGAAAGTTTTAATGAGTTCTTTAGTGTGAGAAATAAAGTACAACTCTATAAAGACGCAAAAATTATTTTAGAGAGACTACATAGAAAAGTGCTTGTAGGTTCTCTTTCGAATGGGAATGCAGATTTAGAGATAATAGGTATTGATGCTTTTTTTGATTTTGCAATTAATTCTAAAGATGTAACCAGTAACAAACCCTCTGCACCACACTTTCTCAAGGCACTCAAGAATGCGTCTTGTGAACCTGAGCAGGCCTTACATATAGGAGATTGCCCTGTGAATGATGTTGGTGGAGCTAGAAATTGCAACATAAATACCATATGGTTTAATTGTGAAAAGCATAAATGGGATGAGATTTTTCCCTGTGATCTTCAGGCCAAAAACTGGAAAGATCTTTATGAAATCATAGCTAAAAACTTTATTTTGGAGAGAGAAAATGTTTAATCCGTTCAGTATGGGCAAAGATATGAAAGGTATGGAAAAAATGGTAAAGCCTGCCTTAGAGAAATTTATGAGAGAGTCTGGTTTTGTTAAAAAAGAAGAGCTAGATAAAGCTTTGGATAGAATTGAAAATCTTGAAAGAAGGCTGAAAGAAGTAGAGAGAAGATAAACTAATCTATTACAGTAAGTGCATCGAGCATAAATTGCACAGATCTTTCTATCTCAGCTTCTGAACAATCCATACACATCCCTTTTGCAGGCATGGCATTGTATCCGTTATAAGCATTGCTTGTAAGCAGCTCCAAGCCCTTAGTCGTTCTTTCTTCCCATTGTGCAACATTTCCTAGCATTGGCGCACCGGCAAGACCAGCTGTATGACAAGCAGCACAACCTTGGTTATAGACTGCCTCAGCAGTTCTGCCTGCTGCCTCATCTGTGGTGGCATCAGCCATACCTGGCATTGAAACTACAGGGACATTTTTTAGTAGTCCTAGTCTTTTTCTTACCTCATCTTCATAAGAATCTGACATTACTAAAAGTGATAGTAGGGCTATTGATAGAAAGAGTGTAAATTTTTTCATATTTTATTTGTTGTTACTGACTGATAAATTTCAAGCTAGTTATCGTAAAGAAAGAGCATGTTACTAATATTCTTTTGAACATCCGCTGTTCTTCTGAACTTATATTTTCCATTTATCAATATTGTAGGAACTCCCTCTAATACTCCAGCATTACCCAACTCTCGTACTGTTCGTAATGCATTTTTAGCTTTAATGCCTGTACCAAAAGAACTGTAAACATTCATAAATTTTGTTTGATCATAATCATGTCTTGCAGCAAACTCTTCTATATCAGCTTCATTATTAAAGTTTTTTCTTAGTAGCTGGATGTCTTTGTAAACATTAAGGTGTGCATCTTTTCCTAAATTTAGAGCCTTGATAGTATAAAAAAGTCTGGCATAAGTTTCGTTCCCTGCAGGTATTTGCACTACATTCACATCAGGCCTTTGCTCTTTTAGCTGCATAACAGTTGATTCAAAACTGAAACATGCATTACACCAATAACCAAAGACTTCTGTGATAGCTTGCCCCTCAATTAGATCAGAGGGTATTAATTCATAGTCCTTGTTTACTTCCGGTTGCGCAGTAGCTGACAAAGATAAAAGGAGCAGTAAAGCGTTAATGTTAAAAATTTTATTTATCATAAGTATGCGAGAATGATTATATAACAACTTAGATATAATTTATTAATGAAATTTAATTTTAAATACCTTGGTCTTGAGTTTGTAGAGAGTGCGGCTGAATACAATCAATGTCTAAATCATGAATTGCCGGAAATAGCTTTTGTGGGTGCATCCAATGCTGGAAAATCTTCAGCTATAAATGCCTTATCAAATCAGAAGAAACTAGCAAAAATTAGTAAAACTCCAGGTAAAACAAAACTTTTTAACTTTTTTAGGCTGGCAAATGGCTATATTGTTGATTTTCCTGGCTATGGTTATTCAAAAGTCTCTAAATCTCAAAAAAAAGAATGGTCCACTGAACTTCCAAGATATTTCGATGAAAGAACAAATCTTGTGGGTGTGGTTCTCTTTACAGACATTAGAAATCCCATGCGAGAATTTGATTTATCAATGTATGAAATGCTCTACAAAAAAAAGATTCCAATTCTTATTGTATTAACTAAGTCTGATAAAGTTTCAGAAAATGAAGCGCTAGAGGTAAAGAGCAAACTGCAGAACGACTTTGGATACTGCCAAGATTTTTCTGTTAAGAATAAAGCATCAGTTGCTGAGCTAATAGATGCGCTTAATGAGCTTCTCGCCAGTTAGCGCCAAACCCATGCTCGACTTTAAGGGGTACAGCTATTTCTGTAGTTTTTTCCATAAGCTCAAGTATCGGCTTTAGGTCTGAATCACTGTATTCTTCAGGAACCTCAAAAATTAACTCATCATGCACCTGTAATATCATCTTAATACCTGTTCCATTTGTATTAATCCATTTATTAATCTCAATCATTGCGTATTTAATAATATCTGATGCACTGCCCTGCAAGGGCCCATTAATTGCTGCTCTCTCTGCAGCCTGTCTTACCATATAGTTGCTTGCAACTATGTTGGGTACGTGAATTCTTCTGCCGTATAAAGTTTCAACGTATTTAGATTCTTTAGAGCGCTCAACAACATCAAGCATGAATTGTTTTACCCCACTATACCTTTCGAAATAATTATTTAAAAATATTTCAGCTTCAGGCCGAGAAACACCTAGTTGGTTTGATAAGCCAAACGCGCTCATTCCATATAAAAGACCAAAATTGATTGTTTTAGCTCTTCTGCGCATCTCTCCATCTACACTTTCAATTTCTACACCAAATATTTCTGATGCTGTTCTTTTGTGGATATCTTCATCGTTCTTAAATGAATTAAGCATTATTGAATCTTTAGAATAATGGGCCATTAGCCTCAGCTCAATTTGTGAATAATCCATTGCCAGTATCTTTTTACCCTTTGGAGCTATAAAAGCCTCTCTTATTGTTATGCCTTCTTTGGTTCTAATTGGAATATTCTGTAAGTTTGGGTCTGAAGAAGACAGTCTTCCTGTTGAGGTAACTGCTTGATGATATGAGGTGTGAACACGAGAATTTTGATCACAAATTTCGGAAATTTTATCGGTGTAGGTGCTTTTTAGTTTTGCGAGTGATCGATATTCTAAAATATCTTTAACGATTTCATTTTGTTCTGAGAGTTTTTGAAGAACTGCTTCTGAGGTCGAAAAGTAACCAGAAGATGTCTTTTTTAGGCCTTTTGTATCAATTTTAAGTTTTTCAAAAAGAACTTCACTCAATTGTTTAGGTGAATCTATATTGAATACAACTCCAGATAAACCATGTATTTTCTGGACCAAGTTCATTAATTTTGCACCAAACTTTTTAGAGAGCTCATTCAGGTGCGAAGTATCGATTAGAGCACCTCTTTCCTCCATACCAAGAAGAATAAATAGCAATTTATAATCTAAGTCTTGCAATAAATTTGGAATATTCCCTTCCAGCAGGTTTGTAAATTTTTCGAACAGCTGAAGGGTTATGTCAGTATCTTCTGCAGCATAGGTAGTGGCATCTTTAACTGGAACTTCACTAAAGTTCTTATATTTATTTGCGCCCTTTCCAATAACATCTTCATATTTAATAGTAGTTATATTTAGATAATGTTCAGACATAGCATCTAAATTATGTCTGGTTGCTGTACTGTTAATTGCATAAGACATAAGCATGGTGTCAGCAAAAAACTCCGTAATATTTATATCGTATTTTTTTAAAACACCAATATCATATTTAAGGTTTTGACCAACAATTTTTGTTTGATGTTTCTCAAGTATTGCCTTGAGCCACTTTATCACTTCTTCAGCTCTAAGCTCGGTTTGCTCTACATGGTTAACTGGAACATACAATCCTGTATTTTTTTTGAATGAGAATGAAAAACCAACTAGCTCTGCTTCTTGTGCATTGAGTGATGTAGTTTCTGTGTCAAAAGCAAAATATCTGGCTTCTTCTATCAACTTCTCAATCTCGACAAGGGACTTTAGATCTTTAATTGTTTTGTATTCTGTAACTCTTTTTTCATTTGCTTCGCCGACAAAAGAATTAAATTCTAATTCTTTATAGAATTTTTTTAAGGCATCGCTATTGGTTGACGGTGTATTGATTTCATTGAACGATACCCCTAGCTCAATATCGTTTTTTAAGGAGACCAGGAATAAATTTCTTTGCAAAACCTCCTGTTCACTTCTTAGGTTTTCTCCGACAACACCTGTAATTTCTTGGGCATTTTTTAAGATATTATCAAGACTACCATAATGATTAAGCCATTTAGATGCAGTTTTATTCCCAACTTTGGTAATACCAGGTATGTTGTCAGCTTTGTCGCCAACAAGAGCCAGAAGCTCTGCAACCTTATTAGGCATCACCCCAAACTTTTCTTTTACGTAAGTATTGCTAAAAAATTCATTAGACATAGAGTTGTGCTGAATAACATTGTCTTGCACTAGCTGGGTGAGATCTTTGTCTGGCGAGCTTATAAGAATTTTTTTATCGACTTTAAACTTACATGCAAGTGTTGCTATTACATCATCAGCCTCAACACCTTCTACTTCTTGAACTGTGAAATTAAAAAGCTTTGATAGGTTCTTAATGTCATCAATTTGAACCCTTAGTTCGTTAGGCATTGGCGGTCTATTCGCTTTATAGGATGAATAGTAATCATTACGGAAATTTGGCCCCTTAGCATCGAAGACCATAACCATTGGGACTCCAGGATATTTAGTAATTAACTTTCTCAACATAGAAGCAAAGCCCCTGGTCGCTCCTGTTGGTTTACCTGAAGAGGTTGTCAGTGGAGGCAGTGCATGAAATGCACGGTAAATATAAGAAGTTCCATCTATTAAAATTAAATCTGGTCTAAATATCATCGGTCTATATATATAATACTTAATAGTGAAAGAAATAATTAAACATTATGCTGATTTCATAATCACTTTTTGCGCTGCTTTAGTGATGGGGGGTCAGTATTATTTGGAGAATGTTGTCGGTTTAGAACCTTGCAATTTATGCTTGCTCCAAAAATATTCAGCACAGGCCGTTTTTTATATTTTTTTAATCAAGATGGTTGTGCCTACGTTTAAGGTTGTTTTTGATGTCCTTGGGGTTTCAGTTTTATTTTTCGGTGCTTCAGCAAGTTTGAGGCAAATCTATTTACAAAGCCTGCCTGCTGATCAGCTGTCGGGAGGTTATTGCGACATACCTTTTGAATTTCTATTTAATATGTATCCTTTTTTTGAAGCACTTGGAAAAGTCTTTCAGGGAAGCAGCAAATGTGCTGAAGAATCTTGGGTCTTTTTAGGCCTAAATATACCGGAATGGGCTCTAGTATTTTTTACTTCAATGATCCTAATAATCTTGCTAAGATACGTCTTAATAAATTTAAAGGGCCAAAAATAATTAAATGTCTAGATCTCTGATTCTGTCGAATTCTGAATTAATTGAAAAATCTGTAGCCAACAATGAAAGTGAGCTAACCCATACTGGTGCTCTACTATCTCTAACTGGGAACAGGACAGGGCGAAGCCCAAAAGATAGGTTTATTGTCAAAGAAAGTAGCACTGAAGATAAAATTGACTGGGGTGAAGTAAATAGGCCTTTTGACTCCAACCATTTCGATAAATTATGGGATAAGGTTAATAACTATCTGGATGATAAAGACAACTATGTTTCAAATGTACATGTTGGCTCTAATAAAGATCATTACATACCGGTAGAGGTAAAATCAGAGCTTGCATGGCACTCATTGTTCTCTAAATTAATTTTTATTTCTCCTGAACATTTTAATGAAGAGAATAAAAAGGTTTGGAAAATAGTAACAGCAGCTAATTATGTTTGTGATCCAGAAGAAGACCACACAAATTCAGAGTCTTGTGTTGTTATAAATTTTTTAAGAAGAAAGGTGCTTATTGCTGGCATGAAATATGCTGGCGAGATGAAAAAATCAATGTTTGCAGTACAAAACTTTCTTTTGCCAGAGAAGGGTGTCTTGCCAATGCATTGCTCTGCTAACCAAACACAAGATGGTCGTACAACATTATTTTTTGGCTTATCTGGCACTGGGAAAACAACTTTATCAGCAGATCCTAAATGCTCTCTTATTGGCGATGATGAGCATGGCTGGAGCGACGGTTCAGTGTTTAATTTTGAAGGTGGTTGCTATGCAAAATGTATAGATCTTTCAAAAGAAAATGAACCACTAATTTGGGATGCTATTAAGTTTGGAAGCATTCTTGAAAATGTAGTTATAGATGAAAATGGTGTGCCAGATTATACCAACAGCAAACATACAGAGAATACAAGAGTTTGCTACCCTAGAAATTTTATTGAAGGCGCTGTGCCTGAAAATGAAGGGCGTGAACCAGACAATATAATATTCTTAACTTGTGATCTTTCTGGTGTTTTGCCGCCTGTGAGCGTATTAAGTGAAAATGCAGCTGCCTATCACTTTTTGAGTGGCTATACAGCTAAAGTGGGGTCTACTGAGATGGGGGCTTCAAAATCCATGGATTATGCTTTTTCGACATGTTTCGGAGCACCATTCTTTCCGCGACCTGCTGGGGTTTATGCAGACCTGCTTATTAAAAGAGCGAAAAAAAATAATACTAAAATTTATTTGGTTAATACAGGATGGACTGGCGGTGGTTATGAGGTTGGCAAAAGATTTCCAATCCCCGTAACGAGAGCAATTATTAATGCCATACAAGAAAACAAGATTGACATAGATAATTTAGAATATATTGAAAAGCTTAACCTGTTTATACCCAAAGAGCTTGAAGGTGTAGACAGCAGCTATTTAAACCCTAGGAGTTGCTGGGTCTCTAAAGAAGATTATGATAAAGAGTGTGAGGCACTATGCCAAAAGTTTAAAGATAACTTTACAATGTTTGATGTTCCACAAGAAATAATCGATTCTGGGCCTAAATAAATAATATTATGGTTGAGCCCAGCCAACTCAAAATCTCAAAATTTCTCCAATCTGACAGGGTTACCTTTAAGGGCCTAGAAAAAGAAAATCTGCGATCAGATAAAGAGGGGAAAATATCAAATAAAAATTTTCCTGATGCTTTCGGGGTGCACAACTACAACAGATATATAACTTTAGATTATTCTGAACCTCACTTAGAAATAGTCACGCCACCATTTGAGGACAATCTGGCTCTTTTTGGTTTTTTAAATGACTTGCACGCATATGTTGAAAATAACTTAGATGGGGATCTGTTGTGGAACTATTCAATGCCACCAAAATTTAAGAGCAAATACATAAAATTGCCCCCTCATGGAGAAACAAATAAAACTAAACTTGCCCATCTGTATAGGCTTGGTCTTAGAAATAGGTATGGAGACAAGATGCAAAGCACTGCTGGCATACATTTCAATTTTTCTTTTTCTGAGTCGGCAATTTCGAGCATTGGTTGTGAAAAAACAGACTTGTACTTAGGAACTTGTAGAAATTTTTTACGTATATTTCCTATGATTCTCCGTCTTATGGGTTGTTCACCGATCGCTCATAAATCGTTTCTGAAAGGCAGAAGTATTAACATCGAAAAACTTAATGAAGAAGACTGTTATCTGCCGAAATCAACCTCTATGCGCGTAAGCAGACTTGGCTATTATTCTGAGGAACAAGATGAAAACTTTATTACCTTTAATACGCTCGAAGATTACTTAGGAACCATAAAAAACTATATCAATACGCCTAACTCCAAATTTAAAGACATCTCTTTAGATCTTAAACAGCAAGTAAATAATGGCACAATTCAGATGGAGAGTGAGCTTTACAACCACATAAGGCCAAAGGGGATGATATCCAAAAACATTCGCGCTTATAGCCAACTAAAAGAAAGTGGTATTGAGTATTTAGAAATACGATCTATAGATCTAAATCCATATTCAGATACAGGAATTAGTGTAGAAGACATTCAGTTCTTAGAGCTTGTTTCTCTGTATTGTGCTTTATCAGACTCACCCTTAATAGATGATATAGAAAGCTCTCATATAAAGGAGAATATTAGAAGGTCGTCAGAATCTGGTCAAAATTGTAATTTTATTTGCTCATTCAATGGCAAAAAGGGTGAGGAGTCGGCAAAGAAACTTACAGCTGATTTCTTAGACAAGCTTAGAGTGTTCGCTGAACAAATAGAAGCAACAGGAAATAAAGAAAAAATGTTTAAGGAATTTTTTAATCGTAACGAAGTAACTTTATCTACAAGGTTTATCAATGATGTAAAAAGGGTTGGGGCTGCAATTCCTTTAATCCTAGAAAAATCAAAAATATCAGAAAAGAGTGTGAGCAGTGATAACTTGTCCTTATTTAAAAAAGAGCAGGAATTGTCTGAGAAGCAATATCTCAGTGAAAAAAATGAAGATAAGTTATTATTTGAAGAGTATTTGGAGAACTTTAGGAGAGAGTTAAGATGAAAATATTGCATTGCAAAGAGTATGGTCCAGTAGAAAACTTGGTTTGGGAGGATATAGACTCTCCTGAACCTACAGAAAATGAAGTCTTGGTGAGCATTAAGGCCGCTGCATTAAATTTTCCTGATTATTTAATTGTTCAAGGTCTGTACCAATTTAAGCCGGAACTGCCCTTTGCTCCAGGCAACGAAGGTGCCGGAGTCATTAAGAAAGTTGGAAAAAATGTTACTAGATTTAAAGAAGGAGATAGGGTTTATTTTATGGCTCCTTATGGAGCTTTTGCTGAAGAGGCGTGCATGAATGAATTTGGGGTTTTTCCTATATCTGATGAAGTTTCATTTGAACTGGCTGCTTCTTATCAAATGGCATATGGGACCAGCTATCATGCCCTTATCCAAAGAGGCGAATTAAAAATTGATGATGAGGTATTAATATTAGGTGCATCAGGAGGGGTTGGGCTAGCTGCTCTTGACATAGCAAAAGCAAAAGGAGCCAGAGTTGTGACGGGCGTATCAACCGAAGAAAAAGCAAAAATATGTAGGGATTATGGTGCTGATGATGTCGTAATTTATGGTCAAGGTCCGACAGATAAAGATGGGGCTAAAGCATTCTCTGCTGAGCTTAAATCCAAAAGCCTTAAGGGAGGTTTTGATATAATTTATGATCCAATTGGTGATTGTTATGCTGAGCCTGCTTTTAGATCTATTGGCTGGAAAGGCAAATATCTAGTTGTTGGTTTTGCAGCAGGACAAATACCAAAACTACCAATTAATTTAACGCTCCTTAAGGGAGCATCAGTTGTGGGTGTTTTTTGGGGCGCATTTACTGGTAGAGAGTTTGAAGAAAATCAAAAGAATATTAAAGATATAAATGCCATGCTTCAAGCAAACCAGATACGGCCACTAATTTCCAAAGAAGTTCCAATGGAGCAAGCCACTGAAGCCATAAAAATGATTGGCAACAGAGGTGTAATAGGAAAGATTGTTTTAGTAAATAAATAAAAAGCCCTGCAGAAACAGGGCTTTTAGATAAGGTCTTTTACCAACCTTTAACCGGCGTAACTAACATTACATTTTGAACAGTACGATAATCACCTACCGCTTTTGCAAATTTAGCAAATGGCATAGAGGAAAGTGCGCTACTAGATTCAGAAGCAAGTTCTGGTAAAGAAGATGCACCAATAAAAGCAAAGTGTGACACACGACCATTGCCCGTCATATGTGTAACCAAGCCAGATGAACCTGAGCCTCCGATAGAATTTGTCATTTTTGTCCATTCTTTTGCATAGTCTGCACGTTTTGCAGGCTGTACATAAAGATCATATTTATAAAAAATGTTATCTGTTGTCCAATCGCCTCTTTGAAGAGAAAGCTCTCCTATTCTGCTGTAATAAAGATCTTGGTGTGAGTTTGCACCAATAGTTTGTAAGAATTCAAAATTTTCAGCGCAAGAGCCTGCAATCTTATTTCCTGCATCCATTTTTTCATAATCTGCAAACCCAACGTAAAAAAAGTGTGACATGCCAGAACCATCTAGCTGCATTAATACAACATTGGCTCCTGATTCTTTTTTCCATCTGACTCCACAATCTGATGCCATAAACTTATCGGTAGCTGCCAACACATTTAAGGGGTTGGTTGCTTTGATATAGTGAAACACTCCAACTTCGTTGCCTGGCATAACTTTAGAATCAGAATTTGCAAGCAACAAAGGTGAGGCCGTAATAAATAAAAGTAATAGTAATATTTTCTTCATAAGATATCTCCAACAAATATGATACAAAATAAAGATTATTTTTGTAACAAGCTCAACCTGACACTAAAAGAGATTTTATAACCAAAGCCATAGAAGAGCTTTCGAATGGAGCTTTAAATATTCCTATTACTTCTGCATCGGAATTAACAACAATTAGATGGTTGGTGTGTGAAATAATCCTTTGGTGCATGTGATCTTCCATTGGCGCAAGCTTTTCAACACCCAGCTGGTAGCCGAGCTTTACGACCTCAGATATTTCTCCTCCAACACCCATGAAATCTGGATTAAATGCTGTGACGTAGTTTTTAAGCCTCTCCATCGTATCTATCTCTGGATCAAAACTAATTAAATAATATGCCACATTGTCCGTGTCCATTTTTTCATAAACCTGCTTCATAACAGACATCATTACAGGGCACTCTGTAGGACAACTAGAGTAGCCAAAATACAAAAAATTAAGATCATTCTTTGCAAGATCATCTTTTGTAAAGTTATCACCATTATGGTTCATCAATTGGAAGTCTCTCAGTTCTTCGAATGCACCGTATTGATAAAACCCG
>CETY01063189.1_pt1 | contig 17353 bp, 17 predicted proteins | sample 361551 | NCBI WGS metagenome assembly CETY01 (sample SAMEA2623135, study PRJEB7988) | marine metagenome | biome: marine biome (ENVO:00000447); feature: deep chlorophyll maximum layer (ENVO:xxxxxxxx); material: "saline water (ENVO:00002010), including plankton (ENVO:xxxxxxxx)" | depth 45 m | reverse complement strand
GTTAGGGTATAAGCTTATTAATACCAGAAAACAAAAATAATGTGTATAAATACAAAAAGTAAAACTAGAAAATGTTTATAGAGGGTCTCCGGGTCTTCTTGCAAATCTTCTGCTAATAGATTGTAATAAAATAAAAGTTTCAATTCTTTGTTCATGAGTTAAAGATGCCCACATTAATCGACATGCTATTGTAGCAAAATAAGGGTTAATTTTTTTATAGCTTCTGATTCGACTAATAACATTCAATCCTTCTGCAAAATCATCATAAAATGATTGTGGTTCAAAGAAATATGAATAACTGTCATTATTATAGTTAGTGTAAGTTATGTTTGTATAAAAATCTTTAACCTGTTCTAAGGTTGAATGAAAACTCTTAATATCTTCAAGTAATTCAATATTTTGAATGCTTCTTGAATATGGTTCAATAAAATTGATAATGACTTCTTTTGGAATAATAATGTCCATCATAAAAAATATTGTTTAAAATTAAATGGATTCTACCGCACTACAATCTGCTATTGTTAGTTTTACAGTTATATCTTTAATAATATCTATATTTTACGCTGATGAATTACAAGAAAGTAAACGTAAACATATGTTAGCAGGAGCTTTTATTTTCATGGGTGCTGTTATATATGCTTTCATGTTAATACTTGAACTAAAAGCTTAAGCACTCATTGGTGCTGAAATTCTTCCAGAACAATTGTAACCAAATAATTCAAAGTCTTTAATTGAATAATCTTCCCAATTTTCTTTACTTACAATTTTTATAATTGGTTGTTGCTGAATTGGATTTGATAATTGTTTCAAAACTGCTTGAGTATGTTCGGAATATACATGAGCATCTCCAATTGAATGTACAACTCCTCCAGCTGGTATACCAGTTCTTTGACTCATAATATGTAACAAAATAGAATAACTAAACATATTAAAAGGAATGCCAAGAAACATATCTCCAGACCGTTGATAAAATTGAAGCCAAAGTCTTCTATTATTAGATACATACCATTGAATTAATATATGACATGGAGGAAGTGCCATTTGATGTAGTTGTAAAGGATTCCAAGCACTCATAATAATTCTTCGAGAATATGGATCAGTTTTTAACATATGTTCACAATTTTTTAATTGATCATAACCACAACCCTTATAGTTTTCATCACATCCCCTATATTGAGTACCAAAATGTCTCCACTGAAAACCATAAACTGGACCCAAGTCTCCAACTTTATTCATAAGTAATCCTCTTGAATCAAGAAATTCTCTTGTACTATTTTTTGTCCATATACTAACATTTTGTTCAGTCAATTTATTATTATCAGTATTTCCAGTAATAAACCATAATAATTCTTTAATACAAGTCTTCCACGCCATTTGTTTTGTTGTTATTAATGGTACTTGACCATTTGAACAATCATATTTAAATTGTAAACCAAATGTAGAATATGTTTTTCCATTGCGACCAGTTCTTAATGGTAAATTTAAAATATTTTTCATAGAATCCAAATAAATTTTTTCGTAAGATTCTTCAAGATTAGAAATAGGTGAATATAGTCTACTATAAGTAATATGTTTCATATTCATCTTCTTTACCTCTCCAGAATACATAGTCACTTCAGCAGATTCACTAGAATAACACGAAACTACTTTGAAATTATTTGTTGGCAACTCTAAAAATTTACCACCATTTGGCAAAGCCTCAACAGAATCATCAAATTCTGTAATATACATTTTACTTATTTTATTGAACATTGGATCATTGAAAAGACATTCCAAAATAGAAGCACCCCCAATAAAACAAGGCTCCTCAACAATACCAAAAGCCTCTCTAATATTATTAACAACGACTACATTACTTTTTTTGGGAAATTCACTTGGTTTTCTTGTAATAACAATATTTAATCTGTCTGGTAAAGGACGCATGTTTTCAGGTAAACTATACCATGTTTTACTACCCATAACAACATTACCAAATGTTTTAGTAAGTCTTGAAAATATACTTAAATCGGTTTTCGATTTATAAGCCAATTGGTCATTAAAACCAAATAAACCATCTTTATTAAGTGAAATAATAATCGACATTATATAAATATATTATCCATCTCCTTACATTTCTTCTCAAATGCTAATTCCAAATCTTCTTCGTTATTGAATTTTTCTATACTTTCAGATGGTATTCTATCAACAAGAAATTCAGGTATACCGAAAGCTTCTTTATAGTCAAAACATCTTGTATTAATATTATTAAAAGAACTAAGTTCATCAATAGATATAATCTCTGTTTTAGGTTTAGTAAATTTAGTTAATTCATCAGTAGATTCTACTATATATGGACTATAAGAAAGATTTTCAAATGATAAATCAGCATATTCTGATTTAACAGTATTATAACCAGTTGATGAATTCAATAAATAATCATTTTCTTTCTTTTCAATGCTACGATTTTCCCAAGCCTTGTTGAATTTTTTAATATCATCATGTGTTTCAATGTATATATCCATAAAACTTGGCATTTCTTTGGTTATTTTATCAAGATTCGAAAGTTCTTTTTTTTGATATTCTGTTAAATCTTTCGATTCACATATTATTTTGTTCTCATTTATTGATTCTATATCACACATTATTCTATTATAAGCATTTGTAACATTAATCATTTCTTGTGTTCCAATATCTCTATCTAAACAAGCATTTCTATCAGGATGAACCAATAATGCCATATTATAATAGGCTTTTGTTGCATCTTTTTTGGAAACATTATTTTTATCTAGTCCAAATAATTCATAATCATCTTCCATTATTTTTGTTTAATAATTATCTTTTATATTTCATAATTGTTTCTATTAATAAAACACAAAAGATATATATATAACTTTCATTTTTTGGAAGATTATATTAAAAACTTCAAATATTTATAATACGCATTATTCTATTTATGCGATTTCCTAGCAATTCATAGTCTCTTGTTATAACTGAAAGGTCAATATTACTACGACTAAGAAGTTTTTTTAATACAATTTTCTCATCCGAATTTAGCGAACATGTCTTGTTCATATCAATATGTATTGATGGTTTGACCTCATTAATACGTCTTCCATATGGTATTGGTTTTACTTGGGGTGAAGACAATGTTTGAATAGGTTTTACTTGGCGTGAAGACAATGTTTGAATGGGTTTTACTTGGGGTGAAGACAATGTTTGAATGGGTTTTACTTGGGGTGAAGACAATGTTTGAATGGGTTTAGCTTTAATGAATTGCGTACTTTTTGGATTCCATATATCATAAATTATAATTTCAGAATCTTTTCTATTTGCTTTTATTATTGGCCATTTCTTGTTTTGTGATTTCATATCTTTTAGACAATTTATTTTTGTCATGAATGGTTTATAAATAGTTCTGTGATTAATCCAACAATGATAGTATATTATGTCATCTTTTTCTAATATTAACTGATTTCTTTGATTATGATGGCCTTTTGTATTAAAAAATATTCCTTGAAATGGCCATTTTTTTAATAAAACTGTATCTAAAATAACTTTTGTATATTTATCTTCACCAATATATAATGCTATATCCAGTACATTGTTGTCTATTTTATCTCCAAGATTTTTGTTAGTTAATATATTACTTTGAATTGTTACCACTTGTTCTGGATATTGCAATAAAAAATTTTCAATATTCATATATGGATTTTTGGGCATATAGATGAATTCATCCGTATCAATTAAAGCAATTTTAGCACATTTATTTCTTAAAGCATTGACTCCTATATTAAATGCAACCTTTTGAATACTATTCCAATGAATATTTTTAATTGGTTTATAATCAAAATCTAAAATAAATACTCTTTGTTTGTATTCATCATTATATTTATTATAAACAATTTCTTTATCAAATTCATCAGAATTATCATCGTTATTAAATATAACAATTCCAGAAAATCCTAAATTAAGATTATAATCTATCCATTCACATAATCTATTTGAATCATCAATACATTTACACATAGTAACTACAATAGCTGAATTCGATTTTAAACATAAATAAGATTCTTCAAATGGAAAGTTTAAATAAATATTTATAAAAACAGAATTTTGTTTGTATACAAAAATAATATGTTCTATGAAATTAATTCTTCCATCTAATTCAAAATAAAAATCAAAACTTTTTTTTTGATTTTCATTAGAACGAATATATTTAAATTTTACACCGGAGCCCATCATCACTGAACGAAAAGCTTTATTATATTGTCCCCAAAGTAGAGTCTTGTTATTTATTTTATCATATACACACGTTTCATTGAATAACAAGATTGTCATCTTAAATATAAGAAATATTTTGTTAAAACTATTTTTCTCATGATTTGAAATTATATTTGACATCTTTAAGAAGACTTGATTCTTTAAAATGGTTACGATGTATTGTTCTTCCATTAAGCCAAATGTGAAAATAAAATATTTTATCTATTCCTAATATTAACTGATTAGGTTGTTGATGATGACTTGTATTAGTGAAAAATAATCCATTTTGTTGTTGTTGTTTTTTTAACATAATATTATCTATGATTACTTTTGTCCAATTTTTTGTTGGATCCGTATATAATGGTATATCAAGTACATTATTGTTTATTTTATTATTAACACCTTTATTGGTTAATAAATGACTTCTAATTGCTATAGTTTGTTTTGGAAATTGTAATAAAAATTTTTCAATATTTATATATGGATCTTTTGGTATATAAATAAATTCATCAGTATCAATTAAAGCAATTTTACTGCATTTATTTATTAAAGCATTAACTCCGATATTAAATGCAACCTTTTGAATACTATTCCAATGAATACAATGAATAGGTTTATAATCAAAATCTAAAATAAATATTTTTTGTTTGTGATGATTGTATTTATTATAAACACTTTGTTTGTCAAATTTATCAGGATTATTGTCGTTATTAAATATAATAATTGCAGAAAATCCTAAATTAAGATTGTATTCTATCCATTCGTATAATCTATATGAATCATTAAAACATTTACACATTGTAACTATAATTGCAGAATCAGAGTTTAAACATAAAGAACATAGATCAAATGGAAAAATTAAATCAATATTTTCAAAGATAATGTTTTCTTGTTCCTTGTTTTCATATTCAAAAATAATTTTATTTATAAACTCAATTCTTCCATCTAATTCTAAATAAAAATCAAAATCTTGGCGATTGTTGGATTTACGATTATTGTAAGCTTTACCACGAAAATGTTTACCCTTTCTAATGCAATGTATTATGTCATAGTTTATATCTTGACTTAATATTATATTTTGGAAATTAGTATTATATTGTCCAAAAATTATCGTCTTATTTTTCTCTTTGTTATATATACAGGCTTTATTAAATAAAATTATCTTGTTCATCTTGTTTATCTTCCAATATAAGTACAAAACTTAAAAATTAAAAAAAATGTTAAGATACAAAACTACCATATTCTTTTATTGAATCCATATTAAAAGTAAAATTTCTATCTTTTTGATTGTTTTCATTTACACAATTTATAGAAACATAAGAAACTGGTGAAATCTTGTTATTCCTGAATTTAAGCATTAAATTAAGAGATTTGACAGAATATTCATCAAAACACAACCCATTTTCAATAATTATATTACCTGTTCTATAAACATTATTTGGTAAGCTAATTAGTTTTGAAGTTATCTTATTTCCTATATTGGGTTTCTCAAAAAGAAATAAATCTATATAATAAAAATTATTTTCTTCTCTAACAACAAATTGAATATTAGTTTTATTATCATTAAATTTAAAGATCCATTTTGTGTTTAAATACGCCATTAAAAGTTTTAAAGATAAATATAGAATATGGCTTTATTAACTGAAGCAAAATCAAATATAGTGGGTTATGAAAAATTACACGATGACCCTTATGTAGAAACTATTGATAATTTTATTAGCAATGAAGACTGTTTGCATTTTATTAATTTAGCAAATGGTCGATTAAAACAAGCACTTGTATCGCATGGTAGAAAGGGAGAAGTTTCAAGTGGAAGAACTGGTAAAAATTGTTGGATAGGTCATAATCATGATGCAGTAACTACAAGAATATCCAAACAAATTGCAGATCATGTTAATTTACCGATTATAAATGCAGAAGCGTTTCAAGTTATTTATTATGATGTTAGTCAAGAATATCGTAATCATTGTGACGGATGGCCACACGATCTTTCCGAAAAATCAAGAAGATGTATGAGAATGGGAGGACAAAGAATAAAAACAGCTTTATGTTATTTAAATTCAGTAGAAAAAGGGGGAGCAACAAGATTTACAAAACTAAATATTGATGTACAACCAAAAGCGGGTCGTTTACTTGTATTTCATAATACTTATAAAGGTACTAATAAACGTCATCCATTATCGGAACATGCGGGTACTCCTGTAATATCTGGTGAAAAATGGGCATTTAATTTGTGGTTTCGGGAAGATGATTTCAAAAAAGTTGTTTATGATCCCCCAAGAAGTACATTTGCATCTGTTTCGTATAAAGCATTGAATCAAGATGGTAATGCTGTAGAAATTACTGATTTAAGCAATACAAAAATAGGTACGACTTACAATATTTCAATAAAGAGTTATGAAAATGTAATTGCACATGCTGATTTACAAAGATTAGAAGAAGATATGAAATTTGAAAATGATACATCAAAAGCAACAGCGTGGATTCCAACATCAAAACATACACACTTTATTAATAGAATTTCTCAAATTACTGGAGAATCAGTTAATAATTTTGAAACAATGTGTGCAATTCAATATCCGGGAGGATATGTACATTCACCTCATTTTGATGCATTTGATGAAAAAAGAGAAAACTCCAAGGTTGTTACTGAAAAAATGGGACAACGTGTCAAAACTATAAGTGGATTTTTATATAAAGGTTTGAATTATAATTTTACAAATAATCGTTTAAATTATACACCAGAAGCAGGGTCTTTATTAGTATATGAAAATGTAAAACCAGGTACTACAACTCGTGAAAAAAATGCTTTGAAAAAAATTACAAATTTAACAAATGATCCTTTGGTAGTTTTCCATATATTTGTAAGACAACGTTCACGGAATTGTGATTATATTCCGCCACAACTTAAAGTAAAACCCCCTTTGCCACCAACTATACAATCTAATAGTGGAAATATTTTAGGTGATGGTACAGAAGATTATGTACCTCAAATTAATTCTGGTTTACAAGTAGAAAACTATTATAATGGTACTTATGGTAATACTTTACTAAGTACATACGAAAGATTTCATAATAAGACTATATCAAAAATGGGATACAAATCATTGAGTTTTTGTAATATTAGAACTGGATGGGATGATGTTACAAAAACTGTTATGGCGCTTAAAAATATGAGAAATGAATGTTCTGGAGTTGTTAATTCAGAAAAATTGAAAGATACTTATAAGTTTGATGAATTTACACCAGTTATTATAGAAAATGCAATAATTCCACAAGCAGTCGATCTTATATCAAAATACTATAATAACGGTATAGAGAAAAATCAATTCCCTTTTGGTGATAGACAATCAAAACGTTTCAAAACTCGTAACGATCCTGTAGCAAGAATTCTTCATTATGAATTGCTTCCTTTGATTGAAAGATTAACTGGTGAAAATTTAAGACCAACTTATACGTATTTAAGTTGTTATGTTCAAGGATCTGATCTTCCACAACATACTGACAATCCCGATTGTTGGCGCACAGTATCATATTTAATAGACAAACCAGAAGGTTCAAAATGGCCTATTTACTTTGATACTGTAAAACAGAAAAAGAAACATTCTGGAAGATCTTTTGGACCACAAGTTCCAAAAGATAGATGTATTTCATGTGATTGTGAAAAAGGAGGCTTTATGTGTTTTGATGGAACAGATCATTTACATTTTAGAGAAGCACTACCAGATAAATACTACTATTTATTATTACTTCATTATAAGACAATATCACAAAAATGATTTCAAAATGGAAAGGAAGTTGAATTCATAATTTGAAATACCAACTGTCTCAACTTTTAAAGAAAAATGGTTGTTAATAGTGAAATTATATTTGAACCACCTAAAACAACCTTTAAAAATTGTAAATGTTGGACTTGTGTTCAAAAATCTCCATTAGACTATTCGTGGGATACCAAATTCTTCATATCTCGTAACTTGTATTTTCAACAAAAATCGGATAAAGATATTAGAAGACTTACTGAAAATATAAAAAAATTGAAACCAAATTGGAGTTTCAATTTTATACAAAAATATATAATTAGTCGATATCCAGACTATTATTTCTATAATAAAAAACTAAAAGAAAGGTATCAAGATTTGAGTATTCTTTCAAGAGAAAAATTCCGGACAAATATTATTTCAAAAAAGTATCTCTGTGATGATGTTATTCAATATATTCATTTGTTCTTGTAATAATATTTCATCATTATTACCTGTTTCGTGAAAAAAATATTTATGTTTATTATTAATTAGAGCATCCTCATATCTTGACATTAAATGGCTCTTTATAAGATTAAAACACAACTTTTCCGAATGTATATCTAATTTTACATCTGAATTTTTTGTTCCAAATCCCAAATGCGAAACAAAGTCATCATTAAAATTTATAGAAATTATGTTAATATTATGTAATTTATCAATATCATTATAAAAATCTAAGTCACCTATTTTGGGACATCCAAATGTAACTACAGTAAATTTAACGTTATGAAACCTTTTTGCTAAGTAATGACCTATAAGTATTCCTTTAGCCGCTCCACTCGAATGACCAGTTATTAATACATTCTTAATATTCTGTTTATTAATACACATTTTTATGTACTCAAATTCAGGTAAATCAATAATATTTAACAGATTTTGTAAGTATCCTCTATGAACATTTCCATTGGGTATATGTGGATGTTCTACTAATAAACAATTAAGATTCACTTTCCAATCTTCTAAATTAGTAGTACCTCTAATTGTCAAAACCAAATCCCTTTCATCTTCGTATGCTCGTAGGCCTATGTTATCGTCAAATGTTGTTATTAGTTTTGATTTTGATTTTGATTTATTTATATGTTCATATGATTGTGATGAGTATTTTGCGGTTTTCTGTATAGTTTTACTCACTCCTAATTCATATGAATATATTAATAAAGACAAACTGGAAAATAAGATTTTTAACAGGTTCATATTCACTGGATTATGTTTAGGTTTTTTTTTTAGAGAAAATATTAAAAACTCTCAATGAATAGTACAATTAGTTCTACACTTTTTTGGTGGGTCATTTATTACAGAGTTGAGTCTCCTAAGTAATGTCAAGGAATCGAATCTCTTGTCTGGATTTTCACATAACATATTGTCTTTAATAAGCTCTTTTATCTTGGGTGGACACCTATTCCATTTAATTTCGGTTTTTGGTACATGGCGTGTTGTCTCAAACATTTCGTAAAGAAGTATACCACACGAATATATGTCAACTTTGTAATTATACTTATAATTTTGTAAAAATGTTTCAGGTGCTCGATAACGTAATGTACCAACATCTTTAGTCAATTCATTATCAGGTTCATGACTATTTCTACATTTTTCAACACTACTAAATGAATTTTTTCTTTCTAAATTGTATAGTTTTGATATTCCAAAATCAGTTATTTTTGCCCTTTTTGATGGCGTTAACAATATATTTGTTGGTTTTATATCACGATGAATTAAAGATTGGGGCCTTCTATTATGAAAATAAGCTAATCCTTGTAATATATCTTTCATTATTGGAATTTTTTCGCTTTTTTTTAAAGAACAAATATTTTCAAGAAGATTTTTATTTGAAATATATTCCATTATAATTATAAAAGGTTCGTCAACATATCCAAGATACTGAACTATATTAGGATGATGTAATTTACTCATTATATCAGTTTCTCTTAGAATAAATTCTTTTTGATATGTGTCACAAATATCTTCATTAATTACTTTTGCAACTACTAATGTTTCTCTCCATTTTGCTAAGTATACTTTTGCAAAACTACCTTCTCCCAATAATTTATCCTTAAAAATAAATATTTCCCAAGGAGCTATTTCCCATCCATAAAATTTTTTATTTTTTAATCCAATGTATTGTTCTGGAATATATTCAGAATTACCTAGTTTTTTAGAATTACAATTATTATTTTTATTTAAATCAGAACATACATACATAATATATTATAAACTTATTATAGTTATGTAATTATGTTATAGTCTTCAGCGGGATGCCAGGCGACCCATTGCGTCGCCAGGCGCTGCTTCGACAATATGAAAGTGCTTTTTGCCGAGTGCATCGAAGCGCGTGGCAACGGTGCGAGTTTTTCCCTTAACGCGATCTCTGTTTCCTTTTATAAAAACTAATTCATTACGTGTCCACAATTTTCCCTCGAGCTCCGGGTACATTATGTCATGATAACAGTCAACTTCGTCAAGAAATAATGTTTTTTTTTCCCTTGGTGTTTTCGTAATTATTGGATTCCATATATCATAAATTATTTCGTCATAAATTATTTCGTCATAAATTATTTTGTTACTAAATGTAAAATCAATACATTCATAATTCTTAAATAATGAACCTATATTCCAGTTTTTTTCAATTATTAATCTAGACATAAGAATTTCTTTCCATATTATTGTTTCCACAATAGTTTTAGTATATTGAGTATTACTAAATATATTTTTTTCTATTAAGTATTCCAATGTTTCTTTGTTAATACAAAATATATATGATTGAACATGCGCATAACCTAGTTTGTTATATTTGAGTTTTAATATCTTGCTTTTACGTTCAATTGTTTTTAAGTCAATTTTGTGTTTTGTGTTAACATTAAATAGGTTTTCAGTTGGAGATATCTTGTCATTATGTAATATATATTGGTTTCCACGGCCAATATTCCAAAAAAGTGAGCAATTTTCAAGACCATTCATAGTATTTATTGTACTGCCAAATAGTTTTACGTTATTCTTTAATCCATTTATATATTTATCAGTCCACTTACCTTTGTAATTAGAATCTAAGTATGGACCTTTTACAGAAGAATTTACAAATATAAAATTATCATAGTCTTTATATAAATCATTTGTTAACAAACCATCACTCCATCCACCGAAATCACAACCCTTATTTTCCCTAAAAATAATTTTGACATAATTTGGAAAATCAAATTTTATAGAAGTGCTATTACATATCAAGAGAAAATCAACATTTTCATCTTTAAATATTGCATTTTTAATAAAATATTCAACTCTATCATTATATATATGAAAAACATATAATACAAGTAATTTTGACATATAATATGTTATTTTATAAAAAATGTTTTAATTGCATACAATATAATGAGACATTTTTGTTTTATTAAATATACCAATGTATTCTTATAGAATTAAACCAAGTGATGTAAATAACGGAGGCAATAATGGAGGCAATAACGGAGGGGGGTGTGGAAATTGAGGTTAGGATATACATAATGGAAATGCTATAATATTGAACTATGACGGTATACTTTATAAGACTATAATTTATACTCGATTCAATTATTAAATGCTTTCCTATTTCATAATTATTTATATTCCCTGTATCAATCATGGCTCTTATAAAATTTTATAATTAAAAACAATATAAGACCAAAATGATTCAACTATATTAATCCTATTAAGGATTCAAATTTGGCTTAGTGGTCTAGTGGTATGATTCCTGCTTTGGGTGCAGGAGGCCCAGGGTTCGATTCCCTGCTGAGCCCATTTATTAGTTTTTTGGAGTAATCTGTATTTCAATACTTTTCAAATATACGTAAATTAAAAAAGTGTTTTTAGTGTATATATTTCTTCTGTTTAATGAATAAACCAAACCAAGGAGCGACTTCTGAAACTTTTCATATAAATTGTGTTACTGACTACTCCGAACTGAAGAGCATCATCAATAGTTTTGAAATAACCGGTAATTTGTGGAACAATATTGATAGCTGGCTCAAAGAATATACAGGAATAGATAGAATATTTTTTAAATTTATAAAACATTTTGATAATTACCACGTTTATAAAAGAGAAAAGCATATTGCTTCAATATTAAATCGCTTTAGTTGGTTTCCAACATTGCTATATAATTATGATCAAAAAAAACTACTAATTTACAAATATTGTGGAATACCTTTAACTAAGAATAATTGCCCAAAAGATGTTATAGAACAAATTAATAAAATACTGAATGATTTAGATAGTGTTAACATTCAACATAATGATATAAAAAAAGGAGAACTGCTAGTTGATAAAAATGGGAAAATATACTTATGTGACTTTGGTTGGGGTTCAATTAATAAACAATTAGACTGTGGTATTGGTATATGGGGACATAATAAAAAAAAACCTTGTGGTCAATTGAGCGATAAAAATGTGATTAAAAGATTGGGAATAGATAAATATATATAATAAAGTAGAGCCATTCTTACAAATTACAATATTTTAGTCTCTAAATCAGAGAAATGACATTTACAATATATTATCAAATGTAATTCAGATATACTCATATATGTATATAAATATATATAATATGATTATATGGATATTTATAGAGATCCAAAAAGAAAGATAGGGTCCCAATCTGAAACACCTAAGATTGAGATTAAAGGAAATGAAGTGTTTGTTTCAGGGTACCAAAATTTTAAGATTAATATTATTACTAAAAAAATCACATTTAAAGGAATATATGTCGATAAATTTAGTTATATAAATAGTCTTTTTGATAAGTTAAATAAAGAAGGTTGTAATACTATTGTTGATATAGGTTGTAATTCAGGATTATCTAGTTTTATTGCATATAACAATAATTTCAAAGATATTGTTAGTCTGGATCATGATTCAGAATATATTAGTACTTTGGCATCAATAAAAAAATATACCTCTATAACGAATATTCATGAATCTATATATAATTTTGGTGATATTATTAGTGAAAAATATGATGTAGTCTTTTGTGGAGCGATAATACATTGGATATTTTCTTTGACAGCTGATTTTAGAAATTTTGATAGTATTGTTCGTTACTTGATTTCTTTTACAAAAAAATATATAGTTATTGAATGGGTAGATAATGAGGATCCAGCTATAAGGTCTCTAAATCATATAAAAAAACGACAAAAGAAAGATGATGAAAAATACAATACTAACAATTTTGAAAAAGCTATAAAAAAATATATGGAAATTATTTCAAAAAAACCAATAAATGGTACAAAAACGAGAGTTATATATGTTTTACGTAGTTTGTCTTAAAAATAGATAAGGAGTATGCTTATATTAATTTTAATTTTTCTTATATTCGGGGTCTTTTTTGCACATAATTTTGAACCTTTCAAGGGCTTTACCAGATTTCTGAAGCGGAGGGTCACCAAGATGGGCTCTTATATATCTAGGAACTTTATAAATATTATTTTGTATATTTATGGTTTTTATTTTTTTAACAATAAAATACATTCCAAATAATCTTTCATAAAAATTAGTATCCACTCCTTTTATAGGGGGATTTGTTAAGGTTTCAAATAAATCATGTAAATCTGATTTTGTAATAATAAACATATTATGACGAGCAATATTAAAGTTTGAATCAATAATATTCCGAATATGCCCCATATCTAAATTAATATTTTTCATTAATCTGTCATAACTGTCTCCTGTTTTAATACTTTTATGAAGACGAAATCCAGAAAATTGACCAAATGTATATGTACAATTATTCTTAATTAATTTTAGGTCTATTTGTTTTTTTATTATTGTTGTATCTTGTAAACAAAAATAAATATCAAAATTGGGAAAATTTTTTAAAGCATATTTATATGCACCATATTCAAAATTTTCATTTTTTGTGTATATAATTTCAACAAGTGGAAACCTATTTTTAATTATATCATATGTTGATAGAATATTGCTGCCATTATCTATGCAGATTATTTTATAATCATATTTAGTTGTTATTTGTAAATCATATAAACTTTGAATAGATTCTAGTAAACATAAATGTGGATTATAACAACTATATGTTATTATGACTTTTTGTTTCCTTATTTTTGTTAATTCTTGTTGTTTGATATTCAGCCTTTTGATTAAATTTTTATCATAATTTCTTTCATTATTTTCTCTTGTATATTTATCTAAATTTACAATTAATTCAATATCATTCTCTAAATTTGTATTCATAGATAATATTTCAGTAATATAATTTGGATGCAAAGAAAGTGTACCTGAAATCATATAATATGGATGTGCAAAAAAGACCCCATATAAATTTTTTTGATAATCTATTTTTGATAAGATATGTTTATCAAAATAAACAATTATTGGAGTTATTCTTTTTATATACATTGTTTTTTTGTCTTTGTATAAATATGAAATAAGTTGCTCTGATTTTAAATTTCCTGCTCCTCTTCCTAATCCTCCAATACAACTATCAATCATAGTACAACCATGATATATTGCAGTTTTTGTTTTTTCTAAAGCATCTTCATTATTATTGTGACAATGTAATCCAAAATGAATATTTGACTTATATTTATTGAATTCATAATAAAATTTATGTAATTGAATTGGTATATTTTGAGTATTAAATCCACCGTAAGTATCAGCTAAATATAATGCCCTTATTTTTACATTATGAAATTCGGAAGCTATTATTTTTATTTCATCATCATTAATAATATCTCCACATCCAAGATTCATAGTGACTTCATAACCATAATCTATTAATTGTTGACAAAAAGTTTTAGCTTTTCTTATATCTAATTTACTATAATAACTTTTTGATTTTCCATTTTCTTGAGTATTCCTAGCTAATAATACTCTTACCAAAGTAACATTTGATTTGTCTTTTTTAATAAAATCATCTATAGTTAATGTACCAATCTTAGCCATAACTGCTATTTTACAACCATTGTATTTTTTGAAAATATTATTTACATGTTTTTCCGTTGAATAACACCATTTTCCTTTATTTTTTAACAATTTTTTGTTACTTCTAAATCCAATCTCAAAATATTCATAATCTGCTTCACTAACAGCTTTATAACAATCTAAAACTTCTTCATCTGAAAATTCCCAATTATTTCGATATCCACCATCTCTTATAGTACAATCAAGTAATTTTATTTTATCTGTTCTTTTTTCTAAAATCATTTTACAAAGATTTTCATTTAATATATTATTTTTGTATAAGAGTTCTGCCTTAATGAAATCAGAGTTTGTATCAATATCTATACTTGATATATCATCCAAATCAAAAAATATAGGATTTTTTCCATAAATACATTTATATTTTATAATATCTTTTCTAGTAGCAATACAAATACCAAAGGTGATTTCTGATAAAGGGATTAGTTCTTGACTATTTGGAGTTTTTTTAGAATTGAAATTAATACCATTTTTTGTTATTGAATTACAAAAAAATCTTTGTTGTTTATTGACAGTAACCATATTTTTTAATTTACTTTCAAAAAATGTTTCTACAAATCTTTGAATAGTTTGTATATCAATTAATGGAGACACTGCATTTATCATCATAAAATTATCATATACTCCAACATTTTTAGCTATATGTGTCCAATATTCATAATTTGGACATTCGGAACTAGCATAATATACATCTCGTTTATGAACTTTAACATTTAATTTTAGTGCTTGTTCTATCATATTATCACAATCGGTACTAACAATAATTTCATCTATTCCTTTGACTTTCTTCAATGTTTCTATTTTTAATTTTAATAAATTAGTATCTTCAAAGTTTCTTATATTTTTATTCTTACAACGTGTGCTACCTTTTCTAACAGGTATTATTGCACTTATTTTTTCATCATCATTTTTGACATTACTCATTTATATTACAAATACTGGTTATTTTGATAATCCGGATTTTTAACATGATATCATAATCTATTTCGATTAAAATCTGTTTGTGTTAATCTATATCCCCAATGTTGTAATGTTTGTCTTATAACAGGTGATATAGATTCATCATTAAATTTTGCTTTTTTATCTTTTATTTTGTTTATAAGAGAGTTTCTAAATCTTCCTTTAGGTCCAGCTAAATTTAACCAACGCTTTATTTGTCGTTTATCATCCTCTGTTCTTCTACCATTATAAAATCTACAATACCATTGTACCCAACCATAAGGATCTTGCTTATGAATCCAACCTTTTGATTCCCAATCTTGTAAAGAAGAACCGCACTTTACAGAATATTTATTATACTTCTTGTAGTTTTTTTCAGGATTTATTAGTAAATGTTCTGGCACATCTTTCAAAAATTTGAATTCTTTGTGTTGATTACTCAAGTAGTGGTGCAAAACATCTGAATAAATGTTTCTCCAATAACCACCTTGGTCAATAAAACTACCGAATGAAAAAATTTGCTTTGGAGTCAGATTTGGAGTAAATTCTGGATAATCCTTAAATTTTGGCATATTACTTACTTATTTTTATTAAATCCATATTTTATACAAAAATGAGAAGTATTAATAATTATTAAATAATTATTAACATATAATGAACTATTTGTCTCATATTTCAAAACATTTTAGATATTTTAATAATTATTCCTATAAAAAAAGATTTATAAATGTAGCATCATCTTTTGCTTCAGTTGATAATTCGTTTGTAAAAGACAGGATACAAAAAAATGGCAAATACGACTCTTCCGAAAATAGAGGATTTACATATTTAATAATGGCTAACAACAAGTTTATATATGCTTCTGCGTTGCGTATAAGTGTATTAAAATTTATATCTACAATGTCTGCTTCAAAAGATGTATTGGCTTTAGCAAGTGCCGAATTTGATATTAGCAATATAGAAGAAGGACAAACTATTACTGTAAAATGGCGTGGAAAACCAGTATTTATTAGGCATAGAACTCCACAAGAAATATTATGTTCTGAATCAGTATTATTAGAAGAACTTAGAGATCCACAAAGTGATTCACAAAGAGTTGACAATCCAAAATGGTTAGTTGTTATGGGAATATGTACTCATTTAGGTTGTGTTCCGATTGCAAATTCCGGAGACTATGATGGCTGGTTTTGTCCATGTCACGGAAGTCATTATGATGTTTCAGGACGTATACGCAAAGGCCCAGCTCCTTTAAATTTGGAGATTCCACCTTATAAATTTAATGGAATAAACAATTTATTAATTGGTTAATCATATTAAAGACTAATTAATTTTAATAAATTATTAATATGTTTTTAGATGAAGAAATAGTAGAAGATGTGATTAATATTGTATTTGCCACAACACTTTTTTTT
>CETY01198083.1_pt1 | contig 17464 bp, 20 predicted proteins | sample 361551 | NCBI WGS metagenome assembly CETY01 (sample SAMEA2623135, study PRJEB7988) | marine metagenome | biome: marine biome (ENVO:00000447); feature: deep chlorophyll maximum layer (ENVO:xxxxxxxx); material: "saline water (ENVO:00002010), including plankton (ENVO:xxxxxxxx)" | depth 45 m | reverse complement strand
CTATTTTCATTTTCACATTTTATTGCTTCTTGTTCATTAATAAAGGATTTATAACAGTATTTTCCATTTTCGTACCAATGTGCTCTCCATTTGTTCCAGCATTTACTGACCATTTTAATTTTTTATAATTATTTAGCATTCATTTTTTTTTATTTTTAATATAAAGATTTTTATCTATTTCTTTCTGAGCTGAGCGAATCTTTTTGGCGCTCGTCTTTCTTCTTTATTTTTAGATTCATTTGCATCAACTTCCCAATCAATGTCTTCAAATGTCGGATCAAATTGTGGATTTAAATCTTCATATATACTATTTCTTGTTTCTCCAGAAGTTAGTTGATTATATTCATCTCTCATAACATAATTTTCTAATTTTAATCGAAGATTATTTTTCCATTCTTTTTTTAATCCTAATGCATCATTTTCAAATTTATCTGGCAAACTGTAATATACAGCTCTTAATTCTACTATATCGAGTCCTTGTTGACTATATTTTATCTTGAATTCTGCTGGCGATAATTTTTTCAACATATTTTTAGGCATTCTAATCAACCAAAGAATCTTTTTATACCATATATGTCTTGCTAATTTTTGTGCGACTCTTTCATTTCCAATTTTTTCAATTAAATCGTCTTTCAAATCTTTTAAAGTTGTTTTCAAAATATTCGAAGGAACAAATCCTCTCATAATTTGTAATGCTTTTTCGTTATCACTTTTTTGAATATCATCCCAGGCTTTTCTTTGCGCATTTAGACGTTCTTGGTATTCAGGGTGTGATTTTTTTTCCAAATCTAATTTTTCAAGTTCAGGACAATCATCCATCTCATTTTCTAAACACTTTTCTATTGCTTTTTTAATTTCTTCATCAATTTCATCAAGCGTTTTTGTAGATGCGTTATTAGTTAATTCATTTCTCAAATCGGAAGCACTATTTTCTAAATCATATAATTTTTTTTGAAGATTTTCTGCTCTTTCCTTTTCTTTTTCTGCAAATCGTTTAGATATTTCTAATTCCTTTTCACAGTTTTCTAATTTAGATTTTAGTTGTTGTTTTGTCTCTTCAACATTATTATCTTCGTGTTTTGATTCTTCGACTCCTTCTTGTTTTGACTCTTCAACATAATTATCTTCGTGTTTTGATTCTTCGACTCCATCATTTGATGATGTTGGCAACGAATCATCTATTCTGGACTTAATTTGTGTTAGTAATCCAGCTGGTATCATACCACCTTTAGATTTTTTTACACTTCTCTTTTTAAGTCTAAAAGTTTTCTTCATTATTAATGAATAAAGACATATTAATTTATTTTGAATTTGTCAATTTAACCATAACTTCTCTATTTTTGTTTATTGGTAAATAACCTTCAATTGTTTTATGTATTTCTGGAAATGGTATGTTAATTTTGATATCTTTATCATTTTTAACATAATCTTTCAAAATATTGAATAATTGTTTTATTGGATCGTAAATGATAGTTAATTTTAATTCTGTTAGTTTTGTTATAATTTTCTTTACTTCTTCTTGTTTCTCAATTTTATTTCTTTTCATAATATTTTGTTAAAATATTTTTAAAAGTTATATATTACTTCACATAAGATATTTAGAATACATAAGATTGTAATAATCAATACACTTCTCGTTGTTGTGTAAAGGTATTAAAGTAAATAGGAAGCTTTTGGTAATTATTTTTAAGTTTTCGAAATCTTTTTGTGAAAATTTATTAATAAAGAAATTTTTGAAAATATTTATCATCTTATCTTTGTATTCTAAATTTATGTTTTTGGATAATAAAATTTCATCATAACCAATCAATGATTGATAAATTTTTGACCAATCGTAAAGCCAATCTCCACACATTGTTAAATTATCTCCTAATTTTCCTCGCATATCAATAAATTTAATTTCTCCATGATTATTGACAATGATATTTGTAAATACTGTATCACCATGTATAATAGTTTTTTTACCACAATTATTTTTTTCATAATTTTTAAGTTTTTCCAATAATTCTGTATATATTTTTTTACTATTTTCATAAAAAGAGTAATCATAATTTGCATATCTTTTTTCTAATTTATTTGCATAATTATCGTATATATTTACATCATCACTCGATGATATTTGATGTATTCTGCATATAGAATTCAAAACATTTATAAAATTATCTTTTGTTAACAATTCAGATAAATAAATATCTGTTAAGGTTGCACCAGCTATTTTTTGAATTGTAATAGATTGTTCATTACCAGAAATATAAACTGGAAATAGTTCTTTTAAACCATTTGGTATATTTTTATAATAAAAATATTCTCCTTTTAAATCACCTTTCTTTGTTATAGTTTCTGTATAGTTTGACTCTATTGTGTGAAAGTCTCTTGGTTCTATTTTAGTATTATAATATCCCATTTCTCTTTCTAAATCATCAAAACAACTTAAAGCGAGATCGTCAATATAAAAATCAGCATTTGGCTTACCGAAATATATTTCATCATATGGAATATCAAATTTTTCTAAAGTATTGAATGTTAATTTTCCTATATCTGCATTTATTTTACCAATATTTCCGTTATGTGTTTTCATTCTTCTAGCAGTGTATATAATTATTGTATTACCCAAATGTTTCAAATGTTTTAAAAAGTTAATATTTTGTTCTATTGGTTTTACACTATTATAATCATTAGCAATAGTGGGAAATGTGACTAAAGTATTGTCAAAATCGAAACAAATCCTTTTATTAGTTATAGAGTCGTTATTGTTGTTGTTAAAAATTTTGAGTTGTAATGGTGTTCCTAAACAAACATAGTCTTTAATCTCTATTTTTTTGTTTTTAAAAATATGTTTATCTTTCAGCATTTCATATATTACTACACTTGTATAAAATTCTGATTTTTGAGTAATATTTTCTCTAATAATTTTTGAAGTATATGTTTTTAATGTTTTTATCGACTCGAAACCATATGCTCCGGTACTTGCGTTATTTGATATTTTATCTTTTTCTTTAATATCAATAATTTCATTATTATTGTTTAATTTTAAATACGAATAAATTGGTTTACTATTGAAATCTTCGAATGAAAAAACGCAATTATCCCCGTTCCATTGTGTAATTACATCAGTGTTATACCAATTATCGCTATCTAAACAAAGTATTGGTATATTTCTTTTTTCATCTAAATTATCAAGTGCAATATCAATAGTTTCTGCTGCTCCTCTTGTATTATTCTCAATAACATAAAATTTGAATACTATTTCAGGATAGGATTTTCTTAAAAAATCTTCGAATCTATATTGAACATATTCTTTGTTATATGGAATATATATATAATCTACATTTGTCAAGTTTAAATTATCCAATAAATATGATATAATTGGTTTACCATATAAATTTATTAGTGCTTTAGGTTTTCTGTATCCATTGTCTTTAAATCTTTTACCGATGCCTCCAATAGGGATTATTACAATCATAATTTATTACAAATAATTGTAATAATAGGAATTTTAAATATTTCAGAATTTGTGTTCTGTTGAGTTGGCACCTTGGATTGGTGTACTATAATTATCACCCATTATTGCAGTTAACTCTGCATCTACTAGCTCCGCTCCACTAAACGCCTGATGTTTCATAATATCCAATCCCAAATCTTTTTGTTTATCTTGAATATTGTTAACATACGCGAACATTGAATTTTCTTTATAACTTTTAGCAAATTGTGCAGCCGCTAATCCGTTTAAATGATATCCTGCTAATGTTATAAATGACCATGAATAACCTAATTGTCCAAGTGTTTGATGATATTCTTTTAAATCGCCAACAGTTAAGCCAGATTCTCCCCAATTAAATGACGGTGACGTATTAATTGCTAAAAATACCTTGTCTTTGTCAATACTATCTGCAAATGTTTTAGCATCTTCTATCGAAGGTGAGTCTAATTCACACCATAAAACATCAACATATGGTTCCATAGCTTTCGCGCGGGCGATTGCATAATCTAATCCACAATCTACATGATAGAATCCTTCAACAGTTCTTGATGGTTTCCATTTTGTTGAATTTTTATAACCATTCCATTTTTGTTCATTTTTATCATTTCTATGCATTTCTGTCGAATATGGTGTTTTACCTAATAAAAATGGCTTATCAATTGGATCAATATTTGTTTCAATCAAATTAGCTGCTTGAGCATCTGTTCTGCCAATAATTAAAGTTTCTGTTCCTAAAATATCACATTGTAGTCTTGCTGCTTTTAGTCTATTAATTTGTTCTTGCATGGAACATAATATTTTTCCGTTCATGTGTCCACATTTTTTGGCACCAACCTTTTGATCTTCAATATGTATTCCTGCTGCTCCTGCATCTACAAACATTTCAACCATTTTCATAACGCTACTTGGACCACCGTGTCCAGTGTCTGCATCTGCAATTATTGGTGAATAATAATCAATATTTGAAATGTTATCGGGATTTCTGCAATTCTTTTCAAATTGCTTACGATCATGTAAAACTTGTCCTCTGAATAATTGTTCCACTTTATTAGGTACTGAATTGTAAGGATAATCTGCTAAATCAGGACCGTGTAACATATTACTGCTTTCTGTTGATGATGTTTGCCAACCTGAAACATAAACAGTGTTCAAGTATTTGCACATTTGTGTCATTTGTACAACATCTAAAGCTCCAAACGTATATTCGCATGTATTTGTTTTTTTTGCATTTTCTAATATATTCCAAAATTTTTTTGACATTACATTTGACATTTTTTCAATTGGCTCATATGATCCTTGTAGACTGACAACTGTTTCTGGAGTCCAATTGCGTTTAACGTTAGCAAATCTGGGCGATGCAAACCATTTAGCGATATGTGCTGCTCTATTTTGCAATATCATGTTTAATATTAAATACACATATTAATTTATACAAGTTTAATCTAATCAAGTGTTTTTGTTTTATTCCAACTATTATATAACTGTTCAATACTCAAATTACCTTTTTTTGAACAACGAATTGCGGCGCGATATCGACTCATTTTATGAGCATTGAATGGATTAAAGTTTAATTTATCAATATCTAAATATATTGTATTTTCTTTATCGTGAACGCCTACTCCCAATGATGGTACAATATCATCTATTAATTGAAATGAAAGCATTTTGATATTTTTGAATACTTTTAATTCTCTATAATAATTTGAGTTCGCAAATTTAGGCATTCCGAATGCAAATACATGAAAATTTATTTTTGAATGCTTTTTAGCTAATTTATGACAAATTAGTATATTCTTTGCAGCTGCACTGGAATGTCCACATAAATACACATTTTCTTCAGCGGAAATGAACTTATGTATTTTTTGAAATTCTTTTTCCGAAATTATACTTAGTAGTTTATTGTAATAACCGCGATGAATCATTCCATTTTTGCAATCCATGTGATGAACTAAAGCAAATTTAAAATTTTCAATCCAATCTCTAAAATTTGTTGTTCCTCTACAGGTTATTATTAGATTTTCATTTTCATCATAAAAAATTGTTATTCCATAATGTTTTGGTAAATCGATTAGTGATGTAATTTCATTATTTTCTTTATAAGATAATCCAGTGTATTTTGAAAGTTTGTTCAAATTTGGTGTTAATGATATACTATTAGTCAAAAAAATCAAACTATGAATTAGCAAATTCTTTATTCCAATCATATATTACTACTACTTAATCTGATACAATCGGTTATTTTAAAGGGCGCGTTATTGTATTATTGGAATCAATGTCATTATAAAGAATTTTATTCGTTATTTTTAAAAATAGAACTTTTTTCAAAATAATCGCATAATGCGTTTGAAATGTATTCGCATAATGCGTTAATATAAAACTTAATTGAATTGATTATATAATAAAGTAATTTATAAAATGATTCCGGTTGATTCTATGAAAAGTTTTCGAAAGAAATCAATATGCGAAAAACATGGCAAATATGATACAATACAAGATTCATTGAATAATGATTTAAATATGGAAGAAGATTCTGTTGTTTCATTACAACAACAACTAAAACAACATTTATATGAATCAAATAACAATAAACCTATAAAAACACCTATTTCTAAGAGAAATAGAATGCAATTATCAAATGCAACTCCAATGCATTATTGGATTCGAGATTTGGAAATAGAGGCGCATAAAAAATCTTTAAATGGTGAGGGCCGGCTTCCACATTCACCAATAATACAAAGAACTTGTACTCAAAAATTGTGCAATAATATTCGTAATAATGAAAAATGTGGGTGTGCTTATTTTTTTAATATGGGTAGGTGACACATATTAATGTGTATTCGCTCGCGAATCATGCTTTTAAATAGCAAAATTTTAAGCAACATATTATCGTATATTATCGTATATAGAATCACGTTTATCGCATTTATGTGATAATTTTTTTAAGCAACAAAATTTTGGGGGGGAATATTATTTTTTTAATAATAGCCATATATGCTTAATATGCATATTTTAGAAAATTATGGTAATATTGGGGATAATATATTGACCTTATTCTTAAGATGGTGGGGCGTATTATGCGATACATATATATATAGAATGCGTTGTATATAGTATTATTATATTTTTATTAATTAAAATAATTTCAATATATATATATATATCCCCCCCTAAAAAATAATGTTAAAAATAAGCAACACAAAAAAACGTATAATAGGCATATTATAAAAAATAGTGAACCTATTATGCGGTTAGAAATATTGCTTATTCTAACAAAATAAGCAAAAAGAATCAAAATATCAGAGGAAACCATTATTTATCAGATTTTGTCTGAATCTTACATAAGGTCCTAGTTTTAGAGTTCGTGTAGCCACTGGTTCACTGAATACAGCTGCTCTAAAATCGTCATCGTTTGTTATTCTTGTAATATAATTAACGATATTGTGATAACTATTGAGTTCTTTATATAACCTATTTATGCGTTCTGCGTCATAGTTATGGAAGTAAAGACCGTTCGCGAGAGTTATAGGTTTTAACAAGGTTTTTCTGTATATTTCTTCTTTGATTGAATATTTAAGATTAATTATTTCTGGTCTTACACTAAAAGGTGAATATTGCCAAACTAGTCTAAATACTATATTTGGGCAATTATGTTTTGCCAAAACATGATTAATATTTGAATCTAAATACAGTGCATAATGCGCCATAAATGTTAAATCTTATTGAATATTATTTAATTTAATAATAAATTGAAACTCAAGTTCATTTTTTTGAAAATTTTATTTACCAAATGAGCATTTTGGTGGATTTGTTTTATGTACATTTTGTAAAGTTGAGCCAAATTTTTCTCTATGTTGAAAGAAAAACAGATTTTTAGTAGCATATGCATTAAATTTTTTTTGATTAATAAGTTCTGCTATCATTTTATCACCTGGTTGATTATGCATTGGTATTGCATCTCTAATAATAATTTTGGCGGCGTTTTTTCTAAGTGCAATTGCAGACCGACATAGTGGTCTTTTGGGGATTGTCCAATATTTATTATTTATTAATGATGCTTGTAAACAATAGTCATGACATTTACTAAAGTTTAAATATTCCCAATCATGTGGAATATTTTTAATAACTGGTTCAAGAACGAGATTCATATGTTTAACCGAAGTGTATGTATTAATATTGATATCGTCTTCAAAAATGAGAATGCTTTCATGATTTGATTTGACAAAATCATCATATACGTGCATTGCAGAATAATGACAACATATTCTTCCTAAATTTAGTTTTTCATGATAATTTGGAGTAATAAATTTTTTTTTAATAAAATCATCATGGTTAAAGTTTGTTCTAAGAAATGCGTCAAAAAATGTAACTTTTTTGACATTCCATTTATCAAAAACCTTTTTCATATGATTTTTTCTTTCTGGTAAGCAAATACAAACGATAGAGTCAAAATAATTATCAAGACAGTTTGTTTCTTTTAAAAAGGGAATAGTCAATGGTAATTTAACTATATCTTTTATGCCATATCCGGGTAACGAATACATAAAAAGAAGCAATAAAAATATGATAACAAATAGTATTATAAGAGATAGTTTCATCTTGTATTATACAAACATTTTAAGTGTTAGAAATATTAATTTTTCTTATTATTTTTTCAAGAGAATCTATTCTATTAGTTAAGTTATTGATTTTTTCATTTTGTTGATATACAATATTTGTTAAATAATTTATATTTCCATTTTGTTTCAAATTTTTTTTATGTTTGTTTGTTGATAAATGTGTGTCATAATGTAATAATCTATTGCATGAGAAATTACACATATTACAAATATATTTTGGTTTAATTTCAGTAGAACTCATTTAAAAAACAAATATTTTAAATCAATTATGTATTACGCATTATGTGCTTCTATTTGATATTTTTTGGCAATAATGCGGAGTATAAATTACATTACCGTAACCTTTTTCATGTTTTAAATGTAATACACTTCCTGCTGTTAATTTGCACTTCAAATTCTGAACATTTGCCTTTTCTATAGTTCCGTTTTCTGTGCTAAAATATACATTTTTGATTCCATATTTATTCGCAAGATTTTGACAATATAAGCAAGGCTTCGCATTTGCTAATACATATTCTCCATCAATCTTTCTCCATCTCACTGACCAAATCGCCGCCTTTTTTAATCTATTTTTATCGCGTATTCTGCTAATTGCATCCATTTCGGCGTGCCGTGTAACTGCATGTTTACATATTTTCGAACATCCTGCTAATCCACTTACACCTATACTTAAAACTTTTCCCGACAATACTATTGCCGCATAATGTGTTGGTAATTTATTGGGAGCCATGAACTACTTTGGAACTATTTTCATGAAACTTGTTAGACAAAGCAGACATAATGTTATTTTGGCGGCACATTTTGATTAATATTATATTATTATTTGGTTATACTTATATATAAATATGTATGTTCATTTTTATGGAAAAAAAATATTTTGAATAATAATACTATGGACAAAATGTCATATCTAATGTTAGCGTTTGCGGTTGTTGGTTCAATATTGATATTGGTTCATTACAATAGAAAGAATCAAAAAGAAAGTTTCCGTGGTGGTGCTGTCAATCCAACTGTTGCTATAATAATTGCATTGAGTCTACTGGCTCTTATTGCTAGTTTAATTTTATGGGGTGAAAAACAAATGGCAAGTGGTTTCGAAACTGCTTAAAAAAATTCTATTTTGTTATTTTTATATTCAATACAAAATTTTTTTAATAAAAGCTTTAATTCTAAAAGTTTTATTTGAACCAAAAGAATGTGTTTTAACATAATCCACAACTTGTTGTTCGGATATTTTATATGATTTAATGATAGAATGAATATAGTTCATGTCTTTAATTGGTGGTTTTTTTGATTTTGAGTTATAATATTTAAATATATATGCGATAGTTTGATTTTTTTCCATATTTCTTAGAATAGAATGATTTACTGGTTTCCAAATAGGCAAACATATTTTTGAAAATTTTGTTGGTTTTTTTGTCCATGCATATGATGTTTTTGCTGCTATACATATCGAGTTGGAAGAATATCCTAAAATATCAACATCTGATAAATGTGATGCAATTTTTTCTAAAGAACTCATATTATTTGATTTATGAACATAATTAGTATGAATACCATTAATATAGAACATTGGATTTGATTCTACAATACTTTCGAGATTTGCTTTATTTTTAGCACCCAATAACCAATCGAATGCTTTAAATGGATTTTTAAATGCTAAATATGTGTCAGAATCGATGGGTTCAGAAGAATATTTAACAATATTTTTAAACAGTCTGAAATCATTAATTTCCATATTTCTCAAAACATTCATAGTGTTTTGATTGCATTTTTTTGCTGCTTTTTTAAGCAACGCATCTTTAGATGGAGATGGCATTGTATACAGTGTGGAATGTTTACGTAAATTGTATATAGAGCGTATATATGGATTAATTGCAATCATAATGATTTTTGTAGATTTTTTCCGTTTATTTAGAAAAGTATTAATTTTTGAAATTAGACAACTTTCTGCTTCGTCAATATTATCTATTATGATTAATTGTTTTGGATTGTTATTTAAACTATGAATGGTGTTTTCCCATTGTGAAATATCTACTGGACAAATAATATGCCAAAATGGTATATTATAGAAAGATTTAATTTTTTTTGCTAAACGAGTTTTACCAATTCCGGTAGGTCCGTGTACAAGTGGTATATTTTTAGATTCAAGTATATTAATAATACTTTTTTCCATTTTATTATAGATTAACTACTTATTTAAATAGAAATGTGTGTTCATTTTTATAATGTTGTGTTATGAATAATGAATATACTATTGAGTGATTTACCCAAAACCAAAAAAGAAATAATAAGTGATTCAATATCGCATTGTATGCATTTAGTAGATATAGATTATTTGCGTCCGAATGAAAATGATAAGAATGATATTGATATAAATCCTTTTAATTATACAATCAAAGAAAGTGATAATTGTAATTCTGGAAAACTAGTTGGACATTTATATAGTTTGTTATTTTTAGAATATCCTGAATATAGTGGTCCTGTATCTTCACATGAATCTAGTGTTGAATTGTCATATGAATATTTGAACACTAAATTAATAGATATAAATTGTGAATTTGTAAATATTCCACAATACAATATTGCACATAATTTTGCGATACTAGATGAAAATGCAAGTATTAAAGAGGCAATAGAAATAATACAGACAAATGTATCACAAATTCAGAAAATTGGTATAAAACATTCATTTAGATGGGTTGGTTATACTAAATTGTATAAAAATATATTGGAAAAAATAATTGGAAATACAAATTTATATGAGCATGAAAAGAATAATATTCAAATATTAATAAAGGATTTGAATATATTGCTTTTAATAGTAGAATCAGATAATAAACATAGAGATTTTGTTAAAAGCAATGCACTAATTTTAAAAGATAAAGAAAAATTATCATTAGTTCAGAAAATAAATAACATAGAAATAAGTCTTGATGAATCTGATAATGGTTTGTGGATAAAACCATACACAAATAATATGAAAGTTACAACAAATGACAAAAATATTGTTATAAAAGGAAAAGATGGTTATGAAATGTTAGATTTATATTCAAAATTAAGTACTCATAATAATAAGAGAATAGTATTGAATATGCAACAAAAAGATGAAAATTCAGAGCTAGAAGATAAATATTCTTGTGTAATGGATACACAATGTAGTGATTATGCATTTGTTTGTAGTAAATTATATGGACATGTGGATAGATGTAATAAAAATATGGAAAAAGAAATAAATGAAATATTAAATTTTTCCAAAAAAATGAACCTGCCAATAAGTTTATTAATACAAGATAGAGAAGTTTCATTAAACTAGTATAAGGGCAATACTAGAACTATATAGTATACCAGAATGGCTCACTATGAATATTACAGCACTGTTAGAAACTTGGTAGAATCTACCCGAACATCTCACATCAATATGATTGAAAGAATTTGTGCTGATCTTGGTCAGCCAGAAAAATCGGAAGAAATGATTGGAAAATATGTAGATGATACTTTGAGATTTAAGAAATTCAAGGACAAGCGTCACCCTAAGCGACCCAAGTCTGGATACATGATTTATTGTGAAAAGCGTCGTCCAGCTTGTAAGGCTGCAAATCCTAAGGCGTCTTTTGCTGATATTATTAAGAAAATGGCAAGTGAATGGAATGCTCTTGGAGATAAAGCTAAGTCGGAATATTCTAATCTTGCCGAAAAGGACAAGCTACGTTACAAGTCTGAATTGGAGGAATACAATGCGGAGATTTATAAATCAAACGTTAGCAACAATTAGTAAAATTTGAAGTATGATAAAATTATAATATAAATTATGAAGGAAGTTGAATCATCATCTAATAATAGTGCTACAAAAGCTTTTGCTAATAGTATTATTAAAAGACATGATTCGAATAGTTTATTATTATCAAGAAAAAGTAAAAATTTATTAAAATTTGAAAAAAATCAAAATAAAAATAAAAAAGAGAATTCACAAGTATCACAAAATAAGAATAATATATTGATTGGAAATGAGGAATTATTGGATCATATAGAGTTATTGAAATCGCAGTTAGAAAATGCGGGTATAAGACCTATATCTGAAATAACAAGTTATGAAGATGGGAAATCAAATTTACGTAAAGCTTTAGAAGCTGTTTTGAATGATGATTCTTTTTTTAACTTACAAGAGGTTGATAAATGGGATGATTTTATTAAAAATCATCCTAAATATATTGAAGAACAATTGCAAGAAAATAAATTGTGGGCGGACAATGCAATCGAAAGTGGACAATCTGCTATAGAAGAACAAAAAAAATACATTCCGGAAAATATTTTTAATAATGCTTCGGTTATAAATTTACAAAAAACAGGACTATCTGTCAATTTAGCAACACGTATAATGCGTAATAGAGCATTATGGTTAATAAGAATGGATACTAAAGATATTGCTAGTGTTCATATTGCTGATTTGAAATTCAAATATAGTTTTATTGGACTTGATATAATAGAATTAAGAGCATTATATGTGTGTTTGCCAGAAAAATTTGATAATGATCCTAAAAATGAAAAAGAAAACTGGAAAAAAAGTCTTATACAAAGTTTAAAAGACATGGAAAATCAAGAAAAAAATGGTAAATTGCCAAAAAGATTAATTCGTAATTCCGCTTATAATTACAAAAATGAAATTAAAAATACTAACGTTTTGAAATTAAAAAAGCCAATTATAAATAGTAACTTATTTAGCGAAATTTGTAAAAGAAGAATAGATTAGACATGAGATTCAGGATAATGAATCCATTGTGGGTATTCAACTTCTTTACAAGATTTTATTTTCTTCCTAAAATAATCAATTGTTTTTATAAGACCATCTTCTAATTTAACTTTCGGTTCCCAATTCAATATTTGTTTAGCCTTTTTTATACAAGGTTTGCGTTGCATTGGATCATCTTGAGGTAATGGTTTATAACATAACTCAGAATTTGAATTACTCATTTTTAGTATTAATTCACTTATTTCATTAATTTTTTTTTCATTGGGATTTCCTATATTAACCGGTTTTGTATAATTTGAGTTCATTAAGGCTATTAGACCTTCAACAGTGTCATCTATATAACAAAAAGATCTTGTTTGGGTTCCGTCCCCATAAATACTAATTGGTTCACCTTTCAAAGCTTGAATTATAAAATTGCTAATTACACGACCATCATCTTCATGAAGTTTTGGACCATATGTATTAAAAAGACGAGCAATTCGTATATTTACGCCATTACTTCGATGATAATCCATAAACAAAGTTTCGGCGGCTCTTTTACCCTCATCATAACATGAACGTATGCCAACACAACTTACATTACCTTTATATTCTTCTGTTTGTGGAGAAATCATAGGATCGCCATACACTTCGGATGTAGAAGTTAAAAGTATTGTTGCGTTTGTCCTTTTTGCCAATCCTAGAGCATTTAATGATCCCAAAACATTGGTTTTTAATGTTTTAATTGCATTATATTGATAATGCTTAGGTGAAGCTGGACAAGCCAAATGATATATTTGGTCTACTTCTAACTTTATGTCATCAATAATATCATGTCTTATAAATTCAAAATTTGGATTATTCCTTAAATGAATAATATTTTCCATAGAACCCGTGAAGTTATTATCTAAACAAATTACATAATGTTTCATATCCAAAAGTTTTTCACATAAATGCGAGCCAATAAAACCTGTGCCTCCTGTGACAAGTATTTTCATTTTATTATATTAATATTGAAAACTCTTTACATTAATAAAAATGAACTAGAATATTGTTTTTAGTATTAAGCATATTTAAAATCAAATGTTTTTCTCATTGCCACTAGATATTCAAAAACATATTAATGAATTTGATAATGATTTTAGAGTAATGAAATTGGTTATTATTAGAAATACATTAATAAATTTGCAAAATAACAACATAAATGAATCAAAGAATGCACAATATAAGCAACCATCCTTAAATAAGCAAATATCCAATATCAATAATATTATCTTAAAATTATGTACACATACTTACGTAAATATATGGAACGATGGTGATTACCATAAATCATCATATGAATATATTTGTAAAATCTGTCATACTGATGTTTCGTTAATAATTGCTACCATGGGGCTATCAAATAGCGTATTACATAATAAGAAACGTATTTACAAACACATGAATTAAAGATTTAAATGTACACCATTGTCAATAGGTAAACTAATACCAGTTATGTGTCTACCTTCGGGAGAACATAATAAGGCAACTCCTTCTCCAACTTGATCTGGACTCATTGATAAACCGTTTGGTGAATATTTTTCTGCCATTTTTTCAACTATATCATTTCCATTCGTTCCACGTAAATTACCAACTCTATCCCATGCTTCTGTTTTTGTAAAACCGGGTATTACAATATTACAGTTAATGTCAATTGGAGCACATCTTAACGCAAATAATCGCATTGCATATTCCATTATACATTTTCCGCTACCAGGCATATCATATCCTGGCGAAGGATTGTATTGGGTAGTGCATCCGGGTGATGAAATTCCAATCAAAGAACCACCTTTTTTCATACGACTTATTGCTCTTTCACATATATCTATATAAGCATCGCCGTACATTTTTTGATAAAGTCGCATAACACGCATGTCTATTTCGCCATTATTTGGATCGAATAAAGAACCATCTCCAAATGCAAGATTTCTAATAGGATCGGTTAAACCACCAGAGTTTCCGGATGTGATACCAACATATTGACCAGCATTATGAACAACAACGCCAAGATTATGACTATTTTTATAAGCTAAATCATAACGTTTGAACAAATTTTTTCTTGTTGATTTTAAACTAATATCACCCGAAAAAAGTTCTACGCGACATTTATATTTATTTTCTAAATATTTAGAACTATCCATTGCAGAATCATAATCACTATTATATGATAATAACAAGTCATATTGTTTTTTTGCTAAAGCTTCAGAAATACCAAAACCAATTCCACGTGTGCCACCAGTTACAATTGCGACTTTACGTTTTAGTGCAAAAGCACTAGTCATTTTAATTAAAATACAAAATTTCATTATTAGTCCAATTTTCATTTATTAATATTAAGGCCAATAACTCTTTATATTTAATATGAAGTTGCTAATAATATTATTGAATTCTGTTTATTCTTTCAATCATGGAGCATGGTTTCCAGTAATATGTGTTTCAGAAATTTCTCAAAAGAAACCATTTCCAATTCAATTATGCTATGATGATTATGTAGTATGGAAAAATGGAAATTCTTGGTCAATGGTAAAAGATGTGTGTCCTCACAAATTAGCTCCATTATCTCAAGGTAGAATTAGTGAAAATAATAATATTGAATGTCCATATCATGGGCAACAATTTGATGGCAATGGTAAATGTGTTAAAATTCCACAATTAGAAAACGATAAAAAAATACCAGTATCTAACTGTGTTAAAGCAATTAAAACACATTTGGTCAATGATATATTATGGGGATTTATTCCTTGTGAAGAAAATCAAAGTGAAAATATATTACCAGAAGAATATTATCCAATCTTAAAAACTTTTAAAGAACCCTTTTTTGTTAGAGATTTTCCATATTCTGTAGACATGCTTTTAGATAATTTTATGGATCCAGCACACATACCTTTTGCTCATCATGGTTTGCAGGGTCATCGTTCGGATGGTTCTCCAATTCCTATGAGTCTTACAAAAAATGATACCAATACTATTGAAGTATCGTTTATTGATAAAATTAATGGTAAAACAAGAAATGGTGTTTTAGCTTACAATAGACCAGCTTATTATTATGCAATGGATGGAGACAAAAAGTTCCTAAACATATTTATGTGTCCAGTCAAGGCTGGTAAATGCCGAATCTTTTTCCCACCACCATTTAAAGGTTTACCAAAATTTTTAATTCATCATTTTTGTAATAAATTTTTTAACACGGATATTTGGCTTCATAATGCAGAATACCAATTAAGAACAAAAAATCAAAAATACAAAATGAGCACCACATCTGATATAGGTACAATTCTTTTTAGAAATTGGTACAAAACATCTGGTTTAGAAAATTCACAGTTTTTTAAACTACCAGAACATTTACCCGAACCATTACCACCAGATAAGCAGTTTGACCCAGTAAATGATCATAATAAATATTGTAAAACATGTTCAAAATATTATAAATTACGTAAAAGATTGAAACTTATTTAAAATCTTTGTGCAAGATTAGAATTTGACCAACATAATAACAAATCTTTGTTATAATTAGATAATAACTCGGAATCCATTAATAACTTTCCAATCAGAAATTCATTTTCAACTCTACTATAAGATGGATTTACCATATAAATTGAACTATTTGCAAATTTATTTACCAAATCATTGTATTTCTCAACTATAAAATTATTTTTGTATAAATATTTTTTAAATTTTAAAAACAAGTTTAGTTTTTTTTCAATAATAAATATTCCACTCATATTTTGTGAACTAATTTGTCGCGCATATTGTATATACTCATCAATTTCATTTATTATTCCAATCAAATAAATATTAAGTTTGTTTTCGTTTTCTAGTTCTCTTATTAGTAAACAATTCTTTTTTTTGGAAATATTGTTTAAATTTGTTAAATCTTTATAAGTTATATAGTCTATAATAATATTTAAGGTATCATTTAATGTATCCAGCATATTTTATATAAGATATATATATTTGTTAATCTCATTTTGCGACAAGGCGCATTCATGCATATTTATAATATGCAGTCATAGAATGAGATTTATATATAAATTATTCATCATTGTCAGCGAATGGTCATCCACCATTTTGTTGAACATTATATATATGATTATTGTTTTTTAATGATAGACTATTTGTTTTCATTTTATTCAATAATTTTAGTGCTTCTTCTGAATTATTTAACTTTTTTATATTTATTGAATAATTAGGACTAACATATTTATTTATTTCAATCAAATATTCAATTGGAGTTTCATCATTACTATGGTATATTGTTTCTCCTAAATCTTTTATCATATAATGCCAATACGACCTATTTGGATAATTACTATTGGGTACACTATTATCAAATTCCATATATTTTAAATCAACAATATCCCAAAACTTATATAATTCATTTTTGTTCATTTTACTAAATTCCATATTTTTGTTTAATTTGTTAATTTGATTATTATCTTTTGGTAATGAATCTCTTAATAATTTTAATAATTTTTTATTATTTGTTTTTCTATTATCTTCATTTGTGTTTTGTAGCTCTGTAGAAGATTTTTCTTGTACTTGAGGTTGCTCTTCTTGTACTTGAGGTTGCTCTTCTTGTACTTGTGGTTGTTCTTC
>CETY01039648.1_pt1 | contig 17502 bp, 4 predicted proteins | sample 361551 | NCBI WGS metagenome assembly CETY01 (sample SAMEA2623135, study PRJEB7988) | marine metagenome | biome: marine biome (ENVO:00000447); feature: deep chlorophyll maximum layer (ENVO:xxxxxxxx); material: "saline water (ENVO:00002010), including plankton (ENVO:xxxxxxxx)" | depth 45 m | reverse complement strand
AAAATGAAAATGAAAATTATACCATTAATAATCCAACAATAATAAAAAATAGTATTATCATTAATATAGAACCTATGAGTATAGGGATCTTGTTACTGTCTGGTGTTTCTGTTGGTGTTGGTGTTGGTGTTGGTATTTCTGTTGCTATTTCTGTTGCTATTTCTGTTGCTATTTCTGTTTCTGTTTCTGTTTCTGTTGTACCGGTATCGGTCTCTACACCTTCATCATCCCCATCTCCTTCATCACTTTCTATATCTGAACTTGTACCTGTTAGTTCATTAAGTCTATTTTGTAATATTATAATTTCTTCATCGCGTAACTCCCCACTTTGAATTCTTGTTTCTAATTCTACTTGATTCATTGACCTTAATTCGGCTCCTGTGATACCTATGTAACAAGCGTCCATAGTATGTTTTAATCCAGGTAGAATAGCTGGTGAAAATATACATTCATCTCCACCAATACACCCGTCCTTATCCCTATTTAATGTACAAGTAATAGATTCATCGGAACTTGTACATTCGGCCGGAGAACCTGCCCCTTGACTATAACTATATCCCCTTTTACAATCATTTTGATTTATCCGACTATCATTTAGATTTGAACAGGTGTATGTAGCATCTTCTTTAGCATTATCTACTAATGTACACCTTACACAAGTATCTGTAAGGTCGCCTAAATCATGATAAAATCCATCAATACATCCATTTACTCTACTATCAGAGTTACTTGTACAAGTAACCTCTGAATTCGCATTAGTTACTGGAGTACAAGGATTACAAGTATCAGATTGATTTGTCCACCCTTCAGTCTTATAGAACCCATTTTCACAACTACTTACACGTGTGTCGGATCCATTTGTACATGTATAAGTAGCATCTGAAGAAGCATTATTCACTGGAACACAAGCTTCACAAGTACCTTCATTATTGTAGAATCCATTCACACAATCACTTACACGAGAATCGTATTCACTTGTACAAGTATAAGTAGCATCTGATCCCGCATTAGTTACTTCATTACAAGGCGTACATATATCGTGTTGATTATCACTTCCTTCAGTCTTATAGAATCCACCCCCACAAGAACTTATACGGGAATCAAGTTCATTTGTACAAGTATAAGTGGCACCTGATTCCGCATTAATTACTTCTGTACAAGGTGTACATATATCGTGTTGATTATCACTTCCTTCAGTCTTATAGAAACCGTTTTCACAAGCGCTTATACGGGAATCAAGTTCATTGGTACAAGTATAAGTGGCATCTGAGACCGCATTATTTACTTCATTACAAGGTGTACATATATCGTGTTGATCAACTCCCCCATAAGTCTTATAGAACCCATCCTCACAACTACTTATATCCGAATCTAATTCACTTGTACAAGTATAGGTAGCATCTGAACTAGCATTATTTATTAGAATACAAGGTTCACAAGTATCATTTTCTGTTCCTTCAACTTTGTAGTATCCATCTTCACAGGAACTTACACGTGTGTTGGAATCATTTGTACATACATAAGTACCAAATATATCTGCATTAGTTACTTCAGTACACGGCATACAAGTATCGTTTTGACCCCCTTCGACTTTATAGAATCCATTTTCACAAGAACTTATACGTGAGTCGGATTCATTTGTACAAGTCACCGATATACCGTTATTTACTGTAGTACAGGGTTCACACGTATCAGGTTCATCTTGACCACCTTCAACTTTATAGAATCCATCTTCACAAGAACTTATCCGTGTATCTATTGGATTTGTACAATAATATGTAGAATCTATTGACATATTTGTAACGGTAGAACAAGGTTCACAGGTATCTCCATATGTACCTGTTTCTTTATAGTACCCTGGAATACAAGAACCTTCATTAATTCTGCTATTATCTCCATCAATACAAGTATAAGTAGTATCGGGGGTAGAATTATTTATTTGATTACAAGTTATACAAGTATCATGTTCATTTGGACCACCTTCAACTTTATAAAATCCATCAATACATCCTGTAATCCTTGATGAAGATTGATTTCCACATTCTATAGAACCATCTTCTATCATATTCTCAACCGGTGTACACGGACTACATCTATTATTAGTGAAACTATTATTAGTTAAACTATATCCCAATAAACATGACCCGATCCTTGGACTTATTATAACTGCATCATTTTCATTTGTACATCTTAATGTAGTAGAATCTGATTTACCTTCCATAGTACAAGGTACACAAGTATTATCGTTAACATAATATCCTTCAATACAAGAATTAATTACTGTATCGTTTTCATTTGTACATTCATAATCTTCCACTAAACCTACTTGTAAAGGATCATTAATTATACACGGAAGACAACTACTATCAGAAGATAATGTACAGGGTCCTCCATATTCGTTACTATTACAATCTAATACTGTACAGGTCTTACATCTATCACCTGAACTTACACTAGAGTCATACCATTCATTACTAGTACAAGAAGATTTTATTAAATCATTTCCTAACTTTATTATCTTATTTATTATATCAAAAGTATCTGATTTTTCATCTCTCAATTTTTCCCCTATGATGTTTGTTCTTATCCAGCTTGTATCAACAGTGACATCTATTAAAGAATGAATTGAAATACCGTTATATTCTCCGGCATGATCGAGTACAATATTGTCTCCATCAAATATTCCAGAATCTTTAAGGTTACGAATACTAACCAAATGTTTACTTACATCTGTCGGATCATCAATATCATCACACGCATTACTTTCGGTATTTTTGTATGTTCCAACGGGACATGTTATACAATTTTGATTCTGAATTCCCTTGAGAACCCCTTCTTCTTCTATACCACAAGATATAAGTATTTCGTTTTCACTACAATTATTATTTGTATTATCACACGTGTTACAAGTAGATCCATCTTGTGATAACCATTCACCCATATTACAATTTTTACTGGAGTCATACCTGTTTCTTATAGAATCTTCTCCATTGAAAAGGATTTCATTAAATTTCGCTCTTGCTTCTTCCCTCCATGATAATATTTCATCACGACGGGTAGTATCAAGTGTAATTCTAACATCTTTAATATCACAAGCAAGATCTCCATCACAACTATTATTATTATTTTCTGTTATATTATAACAAAATCCTTCTCCGTTATTACCATCACTCCTATATGTTGTTAACGAGTTACCAGTTGCTTCAGAAATAGTTTGACTACTATGTGAATTTATTTTAACTTTATCTTTCCATGAGTGACGACCAAAAACAATATTATCATCTGAGCGAATTGTCCCAGCAGTAGGGTCATCATCCACAAGAATTATAGTTTGACAATCACCTAACACTTTAAAAGATTTTAGAGAATTGTTATCTACAGCCTCCATTTTTTCTGTAAGTCCCGAACTACCCTCTAATTTTATACTAGAACCGACATTGTTATCATTGCAATCTATAAGATCATATAACTGAATTTCACAGAAGTCATCCCATAATGTTTGATTATTTGTTTCATCTAACCATTTATGGTAATCATTACTATTGAAACCGTCTCTATAGACACCATTACCAATATATTGTTCAACTGAATTATATTTTTCAGTTGTAATTAAACCTTTTGAATATAACCTTGTGATTTCCTCTGCTAATTCAAGGAGTGTTGGTGTGTCACAAGATGTATTGTTCATATTTGTATATAAATTATCATCACCATCTATTTTACGTTTTGGTAAATCTAATGGAACTATTTGACACGAAACACACTCATTATTTACTACTTTTTCGTTTTCTAAACATTGTATTGCTTCACATTCGTAATTAGTTATGCTATCTTCGCGAGTATCTACAATATTAGCCCTTTCTCTTGATTCAATAATTGTAGTAGAGTTTGATCTATATTCCCCGTTTGGACACGTTACACAACCTTTAATATCATCATCAACTTTTTGATCATCATTACAATCAATATCAATGCATTCCACATTCAAGTCAATATCATTCCGTGGCCATATTACTCGATCTTTTACTTTACCTTTTTCACATTCAACACATACTCCGTTTTCTGACTTCTGATTCCTTTCAACTGGTAAATTATAGATTTGTGTATTACTATGGTTTGCGGGGACAATAGCAGTACCTTTTTGATTTTCATTAATATCTACTCTAATGTTAGATCCAGGTATTTTACCTGAAGGTATAGTTACATCCATATCTCTTGGTAAATTACATTCTTTTGGATCACAACACGAATCTAGGTTTGGACGGCAAATATCACCCCTTTCTTCTCCAATAGAACACTTAAACTTAAGGGGCTTTACATCCTGAGTTGTACTATCATATCCTCCACCTGATATAATATCAAATTTACATTTTGTTGGTGGGAATCTTGAACCTTTTATTTTATTAAATGGTGTTTTATCTGGGTGAATGTAATTGTCTATATGTTGTGAATTACAAATATTCCTAGATTGATTTAAATAGTCAAACTTAGTAGTACCTATAGTCGCCAAACATTGTCCTTGTCCATACCATCTCGAGGATTGGGGATTGTTGAATCCTCTAGATAATCCTACCTTCATAATTTTTTTGTATTTTGGATACCTACAATATATAGGATGTGCCTTGTTATGATCGTTACAGTTTACCATCCTTTCAAACTCTTCATCACTTGGTCTATCTACATCTATAATAGCTCCATTATCTTGTTCTTGTTTAACCCAACCAAAATCTATTGTTCGGATTATTCTTTCACCTCCGTTGCGCTCCATTGGCGCCGACTGGCCGTATTCGCAATCAGCACCCATAAGAGGGTTTCTTAATATTTTTAATGGTTCACCGACTTTTGGTAGGTAATTAATCTTGTCTTTCGAATGCCCAGCAATAAAGTCCTGCTGACGAGCTTTACGCGCATTAGTTAGTGCCCGCAACGCTGTACCATTATCAGTTAGATCTTCAGAAGAATCTAAAGGCCAATCTAACTCTATATTATTACTTCCAAAACGAAATACCTTAATACCATAATCTATTTCATTTATTAATTTTTCATTTGATTCGTCTATCCCAAATATACTTTGACAGTTCCCACCATCCGCAATCAGGGTACTGCCAGTACAATTGTCTTCAGCAATATCACATTCTGCATTAATGCCCGCTATATTACAATCATTATCTATATTTTTAGCTTGGTATCCCGTTTCATCAATACACTTAGATACTGACATACTACATTTAGGTTGTATAATTATACCTTCACCTACATTACCTGTATCTGTTATTATGGTTGGTCCACCATCGGTAGGAGGGCAATCTTGTTCATTACAAGCCCGAGTCTCACTTAAGCAGTTGCTACAATCGACTCCATCGCCGTCGCAGTTGCGCATCGGGCATTCATCACTAGGACAGGATGTCCCAGCCCCAGCTGATGCAGTAATGATAGTTTTTGAGCGACTTTGTACACCACCACCACCACAAGGAACACTACATTGACTCCATTCATTCCAACCTGTTACTTCACAATGTTCATCACGCCATCCTGGATCATTCACAGGACACGCTTCTTCATTACAACCCTGAGTTTCCGTTAAATTGGTAGGACAGGGTGTGCCATTACCAGATGCGGGAGTGATAATATTCAATGTCCTTGTTTTTTGACCTCCACCACAAGCTTGACTACATGCACCCCAAACATTCCATTTACTTACACAATCTTGATCATGTGACATTATTTCACTGGTCCTTTGAACAAGGCAATAACTATAGGTATTGGCCATTTCATTGGGAGATGGAATCCATTCGTCTGGAATGTTTTCTAAACTTTCCATTTCTCCATTTATACATTTTAACTTCCCCGAATTTTTACCACTTATTTCAGGGGGAATAGATCTACCAGAAGTATATGTACATCCTGATGGACATGATGAACTTGTTTTATCGGAACTTTCATAGAAACTACTACAATCTACATTTGCTGAGGTACAAGTTGGTACTACTGATGAATCAATGCATTCAAATTCGCAAACTTTCCCGTGTGGTACACCTCTAGGATAAAATCCACGTCCATTATTATATCTATAATTGTTCGATTTAACAATATCAGTTAATTTATCTCTTGTCCTTTCTCTCCAGGATAATATTCTATCACGACGTGTAGTATCAAGTGTAATTTTAACAGTTTTAATATCACAAGCCAAGTCTCCATCACAATTATCATTACTCTCAGTGATGTTATAACAAAATCCACCTGTACCACTTCCACTTTCTGTTGCGAACTGATTACCATTTGCTTCAGAAATTGTTTGACTACTATGTGAATTTATATTGACATTATCTTTCCATGAGTGCCTATCAAAAACAATGTTATCATTTGAGTCTATGTCTCCAGTAAGTGGATCATCATCCACAAGAATTATATTTTGACAATCTCCAAAAATTTTAAAGGAACGTGTATCTGGATTATCTCCATTAACATATGCGCTTTCTGTTAGTTCTGTAAGTCCCGAACTACTATCTAATCTGACAGAAACACTTTCAGCATCATTACAATCAGTACTATTATATAATTTAATTTCACAGAAATTATCCCATAGTTTTTGATTATTTTCTTCTGTTTCATCTAACCATGATACAGGATCATCGCAATTGCCCGACAGGTCAGAAGATATACACTCATATTTACATCCATCGAGGCAGTTATCATGTGTACTATTATTAGTTTCAAAGTATTCAGTACAATTGATACCAGCGATTTGGGGCAGGGTGCCTGTACATGTTGGAGACCGTACTTTTGCCTGACGGTCTGGCTCGTCGGGAGGTGCTTTCCCAGAATCACTAAAACATGTTCCATGCTCTAATAAATCTTTTTCACTACAAGATAACTTATGTGTATATTCAGGCTTAGAATCGAATACATTTACTATATCTTTTAATTCTAGTAGTGTTGGATTATCTTCTTGTATTTCAGAACATTCTCCTATCCAGCGACTACCATCGGGTGGGATAAAGTTTTGACCTTCGCAAGTTTTGTTCACAGAACCAACACCTTCATATACGATACATTCTCCATATGTGCTACCAGCGGTTTCGAATTCTCTGGCCGTCCCACCAACGCACTGCCGCCTCTGTACTCCTCCCGAGCAGCGGGCAACATCCATAAGTCCCGCGTAGCCGGACCTGCCCGACAATTGATTTATTTCATCGACTGATTTCATTACTCCATTAATACATTTACGTTTTGGAAGATCATTTGATGATCTAAAATTTTTGAATAATGGGTCATCTTTAGTTATTCCATTCTTAATTTCTGGGGGATTTGAAACTACTTCAGGGTTGAATGAACAACCTGTTGGACAATTTTCGGATACTTTATCTACATTTTTAGAAAATTCTATTTCACATACATCAATAGATTCTGTGTCTTCTACCCATCCCCATACCTCTATTTCAGGTTTTATCCAATTTTCTAACCCTTTACTCCCGTCTGGAAATGAGAGTTGCGTTACGCCTTTAAAACATAGTCCATTATCACCATCATTAAAATTATAAGCACTATTTGTAGAGCAGGTAATTCTTAAGTCTCCAGTTCCGATTTCAGGATCAAAACTGGTTTGGTGTACCGGTCGTCCCGAGCCCTGTTGCGTGATGGATAACGATAATATAGGTTTGGCTTTACTTCCTCCTGGGGTATTAAACTCGGACCAACCATTCTTAAATTTTTTATATGTAGTATCTTCGGTCTCAGGACCGGCCAGCGGGCGAATACTACCGCCCTCGGCCTCCAGTGCCTCCTCACGCGCAATGTCTTCGGGACTGGTGTAGCGCACGACGGCGCGTGGGGTAAACTTCTGGTGATTAGGCCAGCCTTCTAATCTAAAAAGAAACTGATCAGAATTTTTGTAGATTTTATCACCTGTTTCATCCTCCAACGAGGTATCCCTTGTGCTCTCGTTTATGGTCCCAGTGTATCCACCAAAAATATATTTTTTACCTTCACTATTTTCAGTTTTAATAATGATAACTGCTTTATCATATTTATCACATCGTGAATGAAACTCTTGGTAAGAATTAACATCTCCATTAGGTGTACTGTAAGCAAGTTCCCATCTTCCTGATTGGAACATCCACGAATTGGAGTCCCCTTCTTGAGGAGGATCCGGTTGGGCGTCATTAATCCAAGTATTGAGGTTTTCGAGTTTTTCTATTTTTTCTTCTGAAGATAAGTAATTTAATATTTTCCCTCCATTAAAATAATAATTAGGTGCACCGGTACAAATTGGATCAGAACTTATACAATCAAAACTACATACTGAACCATGGGGTACACTGGTAAGTCCACTACATTCACCGGACCATACATGTCCAACCATTTTATTTAATTCGTCATTAAGGAGACACGCATTTAAATTTACATCACAAGTATGGCTTCGTTTACCGTCCGTGCCCCGCTCCGAAGCCAACGTCGGGACAGGACGGTAATCAAAATCCCTTGAAATACCATATAATGTCCCAAAACCACCCCGAAAGGAACCGTCGTCCTCGAATCTCCCCTCCACTGTACCTTGTGTAACTACATCCCAGCCTGAACATAAACACACATATCCATTATCTTTCCAGAAATTCTCGGAATAGATATTGGTACCCGGCGTACCCGTGTATCCGTAGCGCTCCCGCTCCGGGTTCGGCCAATTTATGTCACTTCCATCTCCGTCGTAACATCTCCCATTGCCACACCGATTAGGGAATCGTACACAAGGAGTTTGCCGAAAACAACTTGGAATGATCGGACTAATAGGATTTTCAGGAGGACTTCCGCCGTAGTGCGTGCGGCGGTACTCACGTCTGAGTTCCTCTCCACGCATTGGATCCCTTAATCTCCAGCTCCCATCTTCACAAGAATAATAAGTAGTTTCTTCTATAATCCCTATATTACAATTAGGGATACAAATATCCCCGTCATCAATAATATCTGATTTTTGAACAGGTTGAAGATTATCTTGTGAGTCCCAACCTATCAACCGTCCACATTTATATCCGGAAGAACCACTAACATTATCTTCTAACTCGCTTACAATACAACCTCTTGTTGGTCGAGTTTGACATAAGTCCCCGGTCCAACACCTTGATCTCCTAAATTCATCTATTGAAGATGGTATCTTTTCTCCTTCAGGGATGGATGCCAACCATTCTTCTTCTCTATAACTACAAGTGTAATTATTCCAAGGTGGTCCGGCAGTGGCATTCATGTCTAAGCATTCACATAACTCATTATCTGGATTCCAACGACCATGTAGACAATCTTTAATATTACATCTTTCCCCTGTCCATCCATTATCACAAATACACACTCCACAAGATTCATCCTCCTCTTCATTAGTTTCTACTTGATATCCATTTTGACAGTACCCATTATACCATCTCTTATCTCCCATATAAATACCATCTTCAACAGTCTCTACCCGTGTATCTGGATAACTACTATTAATAAATGAACACGAATTACTATTGTCACTTTCTGAATAACATGAAAATCCACTCCATACACAATTTTCTTCTAATTCTTTTTTTGTCTTTAGTTGTGCTGATTCATCATATAAAGGTATTTCATTACATTTATCTAATTCCAAAGAAAGTGGATTGTCATTTTTATTTGAGTAACATAATACATCTATTTGGCCACATAATTTATTCTCTTCACCCCCGATATCTCCCCGACCAGTTCCGTTCTTATTAAAGCGTCTATTATCACTAATTCCACATAGACCATCTATCGTTGGTGGAGACCAGCTACATCTATCTTGCTTGAAAGACGTGTCAAGGCAATCAGATTCCGACTTGTGCTGACTACAGCTATATCCTGAATTCATCTGCACGCCAGTGTCATCGTTAATTTTTGGAACGCACACACCCGACTTGTTCCATCGATCTTGAATAGAAGATAATAGTTTATTAGCTTCGTACTGATTCCCATGACGTGAATTAAAGTATACTTGTGAATTTTCCGGTTCGAATTTTTCAGCTGTCCTATATTCTAAACATCCAGCAGGTAATTCAGTAGTCTGAATATGTATTACATTCGACGCAAGACGAAGGTCTTCTTTATGGTACCAGACACTTTGTCGGGTCCAAGTTGGCCGACCAGAGAGAAGAGGTAAGTCCTTACACTCCACCCGTAACCAACCGGATTTACTTCCACTCCCGCGTTCAATAATAACACCTTTACTAGATAGCTGACCGGCGACAGGCTGTCCTGCGATGGGTAAACACGCATTGCACTTTCCTCCACATTCACTAGGGTATTCGGGTGTATGTTTTAGTATAGGGTTAGGCCTTACCAGATCTCCGACAGAGAATTCGCGGGCTTGATTATCATTGAGGACCGCTTCTGATCCAGCATTGAGGCGATTAGCACGAAGGGCTTTCTCCCTTCTTATATTACGGGCGTATTTTTCACATAATTTAATATCATCATCTTTATCAGTTAATAGCCTCTCTTCTGTATTACATGGAGTAGATCTAAAATCCGAAATACTTAACGCCTTCATTTCATATTTTGGATTATACTCAATTTCTCCTTTTAATTCTTTATTAGAATCATCCCATATACTATTTAAAATTGGTTTGGTCCTCATCATAATATTTCTTTTATTTATAGCTTCGTCTTCTGGATTTGCATCAAGAGCGTCTCGCCCTTCATTATCTTTATATAGGGGTACTGGATTAGATTCTAATGAGAATGCACTACAATATCCTGGAATATCATCTTCGTGTATTAAGTCTGAACCTTTAAATTGACTACGATTTCCATTTCTAGTAATTATATATTCATAACCATAATTCCCTTCTACTATAGAAGTAATAGTTCCTTCCGTTACACTACTAGGGATAGGCGTTGATCCAGGTATGGGAGTAGGGGAAGCGTCACTATTCCATGTAACCGTTTCTCCAACTCTTAAACTTGTTTCTCCGCCCCCTAAATCTTGAAGATCATAACTACCTCTTTCCCTTGGTCTCCAGTGACATTTTACGGGTTTCCCCTTTGAGCAAGATGTATTTTCTATCTTTTCATTTATCCCTATATCGGGGTTTGGAGGAACAATAGAACAACTTTTAGATAATAAATCTTTTCCTCTATCATATTGTTTGGGACGAGGTTCACAAAAAAATAAAGTATTTGCGAGAACTCCCTGGCGGTAACCATTTGTCATCGGATCCAGAACAGAGTCAGTGACACAATTATTCAGGATGTCGGAGAAGTGCCCACTCCGCCCCATGCACGAACGCCCGCCGACTATATGATGTTTCCAATTGAAAGCACATCCAGGTTCAGCATTGCACAGATTGTTTGCCTCGATCTTGAGCATCGCGCAACTACCTCCTACCCCATCTTCCACCGAACAATCCCCTGTAAGTCCAGTTGGATCAATACCAGCTTTTTCAAATACAGAATTACATCTTGCTCTATCTTTTATTTCATCCATTGTTTCCATTTTTGAGTCTAGTAAGTTTAGACTCTTTGATACTTTTACTTCATTATATTTTAGAGTGCTAGATGAAATATTCTTATTTTGATAATCACTTGGTTTTAATGTTTTTAACCAACGTTGTTTACAGATTCTCATAGATTCTTCTTCACTTAGACCATCTAAACCAAAATTACAATCTTCATTATTATTTTCGTCAACCATATACTTTCTATCTTTTACACAATCATTGCAAGTATATTCAGAAGGCATACAACCGGTTGCACTACAATCATCACTATTTATCTTATTTTGTATGGTAGTAGTATCGACGATATTTGGAATATCCTCTTCAGTAAGAACATTTGGTTTATTTATCATATAGAGTGGACAAGTTAGTAAACTTTGAGGAGTATCACTACTACTTTTTCTTACTGTACAATTTACACCAGTGTGATAATTGTCACAATGACATTTATATTGCGAACCTATTTTTTCAGTACGGCCATTATAACAAAAGAAATTTCCATTATTGGTAAGTCTTTGAAATGTTTGATATTCATTAATAATATCCTCCCTTGGCCTCTGGACCGGTACGTTCCAAGTACCGCCATTATTCTCACACACCGCTTTATTTTTAATCAGTAGGATATGGCCCTTGCCCCCGACGTTGTATGTGTCCACTGAGCAACCATGACTTCCGCGTGGATCATCACCTGTGGAGGTGGCTGTAATGTCCTTGTAGTAATAGCGGTCTTCAGTCGCGTCGTACTCACTTGTCCATTCACCACCTCCTTCAGTTATGGACATTAGCTGTGAAAGATAATTATATTCATTAGATGTTGTATCTAAGTTTAATTGTTCAAGTTTAGTATTCTTATCATTAAGAAGGTCTAAAATATCATCATCTCCAAACTTATTTTCATTAGGATCAATCGCCCCATCTACAACTGTACATCCAATACTTCCAGTTGAGCCTGGTGGACCAGAAACCTTACCAGTAGGACAATCAGCACAACCAATATTACGGTTACCAATAGAAAATTTACCCCAAGGACATTCCTTACATTTTTTACCATCATATCTGGTAGGTATTACCATATTAAAAGAAGTAGGGATAGGTGATGCTTCCCTAATTAAATCTCCATCATTCTTCTCCACTGCATCTATTAAATCCGCGTCAGTTTTTATAATATCATCTGAATCAAAATTACCAGATCTTCTATCGCCAAATGTTTGAGATTCCGCACCCCAAAAAATAGATTCATCACGATTGTCTGTTCTTGGTATAGTACTATATTTTTCTACTATTCTTTGGGATTGATGAGTAGGGTCTGGATAATCTCTCCATCCTAAAGTACGGAATGGTACTAAACAACTATATTCTGGTGGCATTACTGCATTATATGGTTTCTGGGGGGCAACCTGAATTGTATCTATACTGTTTATATTTTCAACTGCGAATGAATTATCATGGCAACTTGATGTGCTACACAATGGACATCTATGTTCACCAACATTTATTCTTTCATTGCTAAGTCTTGATCTATCTTCTGGTGGGGCTTCGGTTTGGGGTTCGGTTTGGGCCTCCTCGATCGGCGAGAACACGATCGAGCGCGCCCTCCAGCCACCCGTCCACTCGTACCAATTGAAGCCGTCCAAGGCGGCGTGGCCGTGCGGCCTGGGAGAGCTAGTATATATGTAGGCCCAATAACTCCTGGAGTTTCGGTCACTGTCGATGACCCAGCGCGCTGGGTTAGCCAAGCTGTACAGGTACAAGTTGCTAGAGCCCGCGGCGCGGGCCTCCGCATTGACGTAGATAGGGACTCCGTTCGAAAGATCGCTAGTCGGCGTCCACACAGTGTTCAACCATTCTTGATTGAAACCGCTCGTCATCAGCTGTCCCCCATCTTCTGGTTGGGTCGTGGCGGAACTGGGTTTGGAACTGGGTTTGGAACTGGGTTTGGAACTGGATTTGGAACTGGGTTTGGAACTGGGTTTGGAACTAGATTTGGAGGGTTCCACCACGGAGACGGACGGAAACGGGAACCCTTCTACGATTGTGGAACCTTCGTTTGTGAAACCTTCGGTTGTAGGACTTTCATTTGCGAAACCGTCGATATTAGGAATTTCTGAAATATCTGTACGACGGCATAAATCGCGGTTCATAAGTATATCCTTCCCCGCATTGCGTTTGTCGGAAGAATCCTGCTCAAAATATGGTTCATATGCTTTTATATAGGCTTCAACCTGATCGGCGGAGCCGCTGGTAGAGGAGCCGAGCCTCTGTATGGGTGGAAGATTTATGTCAGAATAGCGCCCCATTCCATTATAATCGCGTTTACCTATTGTAAACTTATTTTGTAAAGTAGGACAACTATTAGCGGATTCTCCCGCAGTTAATCCATTGTAACTTGGAATATATTGATCTTTACTGCGAAGGTAGGAATGATCTACCTCGCCAGAGTATTCATTTGAGGGTATATCATATATATGATTTATATTCTCATATGGTCCTCCAATTCCCGGATACTCGAAACTCACTGGTGTTGTCCAGGATTCTGCTCCTAAATTTTTAAAACACCTTGGACCAATGATATCCTTTGATTTTTTTTTCAAAAAATTATTACACATATCTTGTTTTTCATACTGTGTACACCCTACACCATCTCCATTTAACCATACATTATCAACCACATATGAACCTTGGCCATCATCTGTTGCTGGAACGATACCATGTTCAGAATTAATCCATCGACATACTTCAGCCTTCCTATCCTTCCCCTCATTGACCGCCTCCCGCGCGCCATGCCAAACTTGCCGATCGCGTTGAAGCCACCAATCCCTTTTTTTATTTAGTTTATCAGCTTGTAAACCAAATTCATCCCTTGTTCGTGGAATACTAAGGTCTCTATCTTTATTATCTGGTTTATCATCGTATAAATCAGCGATGGTTTCTATTTGATTAACGTCTTCATTTTCAATATATTTACCGGGTCCACAAGCATTACATCTACTATTTTCCCAACTATGATATTCATCTTTAAGGTGTACATTTTCGAATACTTTTGCGCCATTATTGATACCTCTTAGTTCATAATTATAATAAATGATATCACCTTTTTCTCTTGCTGGAATACCAGGATAATTAGTGTTAACATCAATCACACTAAAAATATTATCGGTTGGATTGAAAGGGACATCACCGTGACCGGCATCTCCATACCAAAAGTCACTGACCGCAGAAGCAGTGAAGTAAGTTGTATTCGTGGTTGCGTTAGAAAATCCACACTTGAATACTCCACCAACACTATCATCTTCAAAAAATACATCTAACGTAGTATCACCATCTACAAACTTGTTTCCAATAAGACCGATTTCATCACGAAAATTTATATCCACATTATTACCTGTTGCTATTCTTAAAGTTAATCTATCATAATCAGTGTTACCTGTATTATTATCATAGTTCCACCCAAATTTCAAAGTATCTATATTATAATTCATCGTCAAGTTACCGACTTGAGTTATTTTATTAATTTCTGTTGTTATTGCTGTCATTAGAGTTGACGCATTATAATTACCTTCAGCCAGTTGAATAGTCTCTTCGTGTTGAAAAGTAGTTGAGCCTTTTCTACCTAATCCAATATCTAACATTGTATTATGACCATGGCGAAAGTTAAATATTTCTTGATTTTTTAATGGATAACTCTCAAAAGCGATTTCACTTTTCCTGTGGTCAATCTCGTCTGGATTCCATCCACAGGTCGTTGCTTCGGGATGGACATCACACGTAATTCTTTCCGGTAGATATGTTTCACCTGGAACAAACCCTGAAGATTCACTTTTTAATGCTGACCTCCACGCGGGAGAGTATCTTTTCCCAGCTATCTCCGCCCCCCAACGGCTAATGATATAATTATCACTTAGAGATCTCCAAGGGTCTGGAATCATGCGAGCTTTCTGCCGCCCTCCGCTGGTCATGGTCGTGGAGGTACTTCCACCGAGCATATAGTCCTTCTCACTCTCGAGTTCGGGCGGAGTGATATTTAAACTTTTCCCACCAAGGATATTTTGGTAATCTATAGATGCTTTTGCACATCCTCTATAAACACACGGTGAAGGACAATTCTCTTTTAATTTAGTTTCACTATTTTCGAAAATATCTGCACAATTTATTTCCTTTAATTCATCCCTCTCTCCCCGTTTATTTACCCATCTAGGATTCCCTGTAGAACCCTGTAAACTTATGAATTTATCTGATCCCTGGAACTTCCCCGTACAAGTTGGTGCTTGATCACCAACACCTGTACATAATGGTATATTAAGTTCTTCACCAGGTTCACACTGGTCTACGACCGTGCGTCCGGAAGTAAGTTTAAGTAATGGTTTTTTACTATCACTATTATGTGGATCATATTTATTAATATCATAAAAACCACTTTGATTGGACATTATAATATAATATAATATAATATAATATAAAAAGATAAAATATATAAAAGATAAAATTATTTGTTTTCTTTGTTATCATCTTTATCCCTTACCATTTCCTTTTCCTCACTTTTAACTTCTCTAATAAAATCTCGAGGTTCATATTGTTCATCGTATGGGATTTTATAAAATGATAAAGGAACCTTCATTCTTGAAATGCTTTTCATATATTTAGGTTCTAAGATTCTTTTTAACATAATAATCTCTATAATATAATTAATATTTTATGTTTAAATTAATTATTTTTTTGTAAGCTTCTTTATTTTGTCTTCCAATTCATTTATTTTATTCCGTTGTTCAATAATACGTTTTCTATATTTTCTTAATATTTCTTTATCATTTTCATTCAATTCTTCTTTAAATTCAGTTTTTATTGTATTATCACCTCCAAATGTATCATAAACCTTTAATTCAGGATATTCCATTTACTATTTAAAATATTTTTATTTAATACTATTAAACATGGAGAATACACGTAAGTTTATTGCTTCATCAAACTTATTTTCTGATTTTACAGTTAATATATCTTTAGAAAATGTTACTACAATGGATGAAATAATAGAAGTTTTTACAAATGAATTAAAAAAAATACTTAAAAAAAATAATTTTACGATGTTAATTAAAAAATTAAATGAATCCCATTTCCATATTCATTCATATACAATAGAAGATATATTGAAATCAGAAAGTGAAGACATATTCTATATTTGCGACCATCAATAAAATCTAATTTTATTTAATTCGTTCATTAATTCAGTGGCGGTCGGCCTTTTTTCTTCTTCTAAATGGATAACTCTCTTTAATAATTTACCAAGTTCATTTTCTTTTTTAATTATTTTTTCTAAACTAATTAATACTTCATTTCTACAACTATCAAAGTCCTCACCATCATACCATATTTCACCAGTCCATACCTCAATCATAGTAACACCAATAGAATAAATATCTGATGCATAGGACAATCGGCGTTCTTCTTGTTCAGGTGCCCTGTATCCAATTGTACCTGAAATATATTCCATTGAATCTTTATTACTATCTTTATTCATATAAGACATACCAAAATCTATTAAAATAATTTTCTGTTTCTTAATATTATTATGTAGAACTAAGTTAGATGTTTTAATATCTCCGTGTATAATTCCATATGAATGTAATTCATTGATTGCTTTAGCAAGAGACTTAATTATCTTCTTTTTTTGTACTTTTGAAAGTGTATAGATCCAATATCTATTCTCACCTTTATTATAATAAAGATAATCATCAATATCGGGTGAGGGTTTTAACGACCCATTAATCTTGTAAGAAGCTGTCCATTTTGCTACATTTTGAATATAATCATTTAAATCTCCATTTGAAACAAGAAGGTCCATATAAATTATAATTTGTGTATTATTAGGCTCTTTTTTATAACCAATACCGTGGACATGAATAGATTGTGATGATCTTCTTAATTGGTTAGAAATATTTAATTCATAACTTAAATCCTTGTAAAAAGTGTTTAAATTTCTTCGTGAAAATGAATTATATATTTTAATTGCGTATTTCTTACCATT
>CETY01052609.1_pt1 | contig 17589 bp, 22 predicted proteins | sample 361551 | NCBI WGS metagenome assembly CETY01 (sample SAMEA2623135, study PRJEB7988) | marine metagenome | biome: marine biome (ENVO:00000447); feature: deep chlorophyll maximum layer (ENVO:xxxxxxxx); material: "saline water (ENVO:00002010), including plankton (ENVO:xxxxxxxx)" | depth 45 m | reverse complement strand
TCTTGGTAGATGTATGTTCATCCATAAAATTAACTATTAAATCTTAATTTTATCCTTTTGGATATTTTGCTTTTACTGCTGCTCTTTTGGTTTGTATAGCATCTAAATCATTGTCTAGTATTGCATGTAAACATTCATCCAAAGTTGGATATTCATCAAGCCTATTTTCAAGCCAATTACTTGCACTTTGCCTTGCATTAAATTCTGCGACTTCATCATCAGTCATTTTAACTAATGATCCATTTACCATTTTATTCATTAGCTTTCCTTGTATTTGTAAATTAAAAATTGAGATCCTGAATCAACAGTACCACTGTTGCCGTAGAATCTTACTCCTCCAATTCTATCTGTGTTATTAAGAGAAGCATGGACGCTAACCATACCTTTATTGCCTTTTGAAGGACCAGCTTTGTACTGCAACCAACCACCGTTTGCTATTGTGCTTACTTTCATTTGAAAACCCAATTGTGCAGCACTTGGGTGATAGCAATTAATGTCGTCAGAACTTGAAGCGTTACTAGCTGAGCTTCCCATCCTGTACCACTCTATTGCTCCTGTTATAAGGGTATTACTACCGTCTAAAAGCTTTAATTTAGACCAAGTAGCTGTAGAGAAATTAACAATTTTTCCAATAATATGATAAACACTGTCGTCAGCCAAACTTGTAAAATCAACTTCAGAAACAGAAGATGATAGCGTTGTTTTAGAAACAAACTCTAAGGCACCACCGCCACCGCCACCGCCAGCATTTGCATCTACATAAGCTTTGATTGACTGCTGCGTGGCAAGTTGTGTAGCACTATTGCTTGCCATATTGTCTTCATCTAATACTGCCGAACCTGAAACACCTGTGTTTAAAACAGGAGATGTCAATGTTTTATTAGTAAATGTCTGAGTTGCTACTGTGCCTGCAATTTCTTGATCTCCACCTGCGGGCAAAGTTAAAGCATTAGTTACAGAAGCACTATGAGGTTGAGCCTTTACTGTTTGTCCGTGTGAATTATTTTCACAATTAAAAACAAGTGTGCCTGGGTTTGAGTTGCCTTTTAATACTGTTTTACCTGTACCATTTGGAGCGAGTTCAAGGTCTGCATTTGATGTCGTAACAATATCTTGACCATTTACATCAAGTGATCCTCCTAACTGAGGAGAAGTGTCTTCTACTACATGACTAATTCCACCACCAGAAGCTGCCTCCCAACCTGCATCGCCGTTTGCATCGACAGTGAGTACATAATTATCGGTAGCTGTCGAGTCTTTAATTGAAAAGTTCAGACCTGGTATTCTAAACTTGGTGATATTTGTATCACCAAAAGTGATCTCGTTATCTACGGTGGCTGAACTCGCAGTCGCTTCGTGACCAATAATTATATTATTCGACCCAGTAGTTATATTTCCATATCCAGCTAAATTTCCTAAAAATACATTTTTTTCACCTTCACTACAGTTGTACCCTGCAAATCTACCAAGTGCAGTATTTAACTTTCCAGAGGTCTGACTGTATAAACTATAATACCCAACGGCAGAACTACCTTCATGGCTACTATGATTTTGACTAGCTAGAGCATAACTTCCAACTGCCACGCTTTGCTGAGCACCTAAATTTGATTCTCCTGCTTTCTGACCAATAAATGTATTTCCACCTCCCGCACCATTAGCTGCACCTGCGTCATAGCCCAAAAAAGTATTGTCATCTCCTGTTTCTACTGCTGTACCTGCGTTATAGCCAATTAAGGTATTTCTTAAAGCTGATGTTCCACTAAATGAATCTCCTGCGTTAGTACCACCGACTGTATTACCTTGTGCATCTGAAGGAAGACCACCACCACCACCGATCTCTTTAACCGTTCCACTATCGTTGACATATAACTTCTTAGCAGAAGTATCAACAGCAATCTCACCATCAACAATATCGCTAGTGGTTGGGGTGCTTGTTCCTCTTTTTAACTTAATTACATTTGCCATAAATCAGAAAGTACCTCCATCTAGTTCAAACCCTGAAACAGATCCGTTTTCAAGGAAAGTAACAAGATCAGATAAAGCAACTTGAACCATTGTCCCTGCATCATTAATCACCATTCGATCAGCAGTCGCCAAGGTTGTCGAAGTAGCTGACGTTCCACCATCGCAACAGGTATTCAATTCGGTGGTCGTTACGGTTGCACCGTCAAGAATTTCTATTTCCGTTGAGGTAAGAGCTGCTAATGCTGCTGCACCACCTGTTTGACAAGAAGATAGAGCAGTTAGATCAGCATCGGAAGCTTGTTTTGCGTCTAACTGAGTCTGAATAGCAGAAGTAACTCCATCTACATAATTCAATTCAGTTGTGGTAGCTGTTACACCGTCAAGAAGATTTAATTCTGTTGTAGTAACTGTAGCCCCATCTAATATCCCTACCTCTGTCGAAGTCAGTAAGGCCAAAGCTGAAGCAGCTCCAGATTGACAACTTGAAAGAGCATCAAGATCAGAGTCATAAGCCTGTACGTTTGTACCGATTGCTAAACCAAGAGCAGTCCGAGCAGCACTAGCTGAAGTTGCTCCTGTTCCTCCGTCTCCTACAGCAAGCGTTCCAGTAATGCTAGAAGCTGATAAATCGACTGCAAGTTCTGTCGATTCAATTACACAACCACCATTTGCTTTTAAATCAAGGCTTATTTGATTTCCAGATTTATCTAAACCATTACCAGCAGTAACATTTCCAGAAGAAGAAAATGTACTGAAAGCTAAGTCGTTTGTCCCAACAACTGCACTCCCAGTATTAGAAGTACAAACAAAACCAATATCAGCATTAGTTGAACCTTGCTCTACAAAGGTAAACGCACCAGCAGCATCAGCCCCAGTAGCAAGGTCATCTGTTCTCGTCCAACTTCCACCATCGACAACCTTATACAGTCCATTCTGACTACTTGTACTCTGATCTTTAACGAGCACTCGATCATTAGCTGCTAAAGAGACACCATCTACAGTTTGCGTATTTGCAAGTGTGATGTTTGCTGTCGTTGAAACTTTTACAGATTGTTTTACGTCAAGTCCTTCACTGGTGCTGTCTACATACCCCTTTGTCGCAAAATTAGCATCGGAGACTGGCGTTACACCTGAAATAACAGATGTGGCTGCTGCCATCTGATCTAATCGACTTGTCCTTACCTGTGTATCAAAATCACTAACCTTCGATGCCGTTAACGTTGGTATGTCAGCGACAACAAGCGACCTAAATGTAGGTGCCGCAGCACTTCCTGTTGTTGGACCACTAAGGATTGTATTTGCTGTTCTTGTATCAGTCTTGTTCCAAAAAGCACCCGAACCACCTACAGCAATAATTGAACTTGCTTCTCCCGATCCATTATCTCCATAACCATAATACAGTTTTAAATCACTTGTATTTTCATTAAAAGCTAATTCTGAAGGAGCTAATGTTGATGGGGCACCAGTTGAACCTGATGAAGCTCTTTTCTTAATTCTGATTGTGTTAGCCATGATTAAAAGGAGCCTCCAAAGACCAAGGTGCTAGTTGTCCAAGTCGAATCAGCCTTATATTGACCAGACGACGAGTCATAATAAATAACGCTTTTATCTACTTTAGCTGAATCACTAACAGTTATGCCACCACTAGGACCAGTGGCACCTGTTGCGCCTTGTGGTCCTTGAGTTGCGACTTTAACTATTGTGGTGTCACCTTCTTGAACAGTGATTATATTCTTATTAGTGGTGACGTTAACTGATGTCATGCTGTGTACCCCTCATCCATATAAATTGTACCCTCAATCCAGTATTCCTTATCACCTGATCCATTCGTAAATAAAATATCGTATTTATATTCGTTAGCAGTAAAAGTTGTTGTTTGAGTATCCGTTACCTTCCAAGTGAATAATCCTCCTGCTGCATTGGTAATAGTCATCGTTGCATCAGCCGCTTTAGTGGTACGACCTGAATCCCAAACCTGCGAAGTTAATGTGTAACCTGTCAAATTAATAGCAGCGTTAGTTGCTTTTACTACTGCCTCAAAATTCTCACTATGATCCGATCTTCGTTGGATCTTCATGTCATACGTTCCAGGTTCTATTGCCATCTAGCTAAATATTTTTACTTAGTCTAGCTTAATTTTAGCTATTGGGCTTATGCCTCTGCTTCTTCTGTATTTTCTAGGGCAAGTTCAGATTCAGCAGCAGCAGACGAAACTAATTTAGCTTGTGCATCTTTTACACCAAGTAAAGCACCTTCTATACGATCAATATTCCGCATAGTTAAAATTTTAGATTCTTCAATTTTTTGAAGATTTTGCTTTTCAATTTCTATTTTTTGTTGATATTCTTCAACAAGAGTTTCAATTATGTCATTCATAAGATTAAGACCAAGGTTTTTCAACACTAGTTGTAGCAGGAGTTAAAGCAGTGTCAATTTCAGATTCGACAGCAGCAGCATCAACGATCTTACGGAACATAATTCAACTCCAAGGTTTACCCGTTCCTGTTGTTAATGTTTTCTGTTCATTAACACCATTCTCAACTATTGCCTCAATTTGTGCTACAGAAGGGTTTTTAGAATCAACTTTATTTAATTCTTCAATTCTTGCCTTAACCCAAGTTAATACTTGTGATTCTGTAAGGTCAGCATAAGGTACAAGACTAGAAGGTCTTGGTAAACCTACTTCTCCAGTAGTCCTGAACTTATAAGTATCACTAGCACCATCAACACGATATATGACTTTAGAAACATAGCCATCTGTTAGTGACCTTTTCATCGTGTTAACTTGCCATGTTTTTATTACCATTTTGATTAATAAAAAACCTAAGAAATTAGCCTGTTAATGAGGCCACTTGTATTTCCAATACTTCTATTTTAGTTATTGCCTCTTGCAGTGCTGCCGTTAATAAAGGAATTAATTTTGATGGGTCCATACCTTGAATAACTGGAACTGTTTCTTTTACATCTCCAATATTTTTACCAGAGGGTATGTTTCCTTTTTCTGAATCCTCTGCATTATATAAAATATTCGTTGTTGCATCTTTAGTTCCTGTAACCGCTTGAGGTACAACTGTTTGGACTTCATGTGCAAAGAAACCATCAACAGTCTCACTAGGAGCTGTTTTAAAATTAAAACAATATGGTTTTAGATTTTTTAATCTTGTTATTCCATCAGATATAGCAACTTGATTTTCTTTTAATCTATAATCAGAACTCGTATTGTATATAGTCGCAGTTCCACTTGTCTCAATACTTCCACAATGACCGTTTGGGTTGGAAAAACCTATAGCAGCAGTTTGGTTTGTACTATTTTGATTAGCCTGCGCGCCAACTCTTGACCCATTCTTACCTCCCCATTGAAGCACCCCTTTACCCATTGTTCCGTCTGAGTAGACAGAAGTTTCTCCAATTAATACAACTTGTTGAGAAGTATTAATACGCATTGATTCCGCTGTTCCATAAAATATTAAATCACCCGTACCAGTATGCTGTAGAAAGCTATTCGAGGTATCGTGAAAGATCATAAGATCAGCGCTATCCCCAAATACAGCCTTACCATTGTCTCCCCATTTACTATTACCTGTAAATAATGTTCCGTAGCTCGTCGTCGAAAGCTTTGGGGTATTGCCATTGTCATAATAGATGTCTACGGAGCCGTTGCCAGTAGCTTTTAAATTGTTTTCCCATGCACCAGACGCATAATTTTGAAGAGATATAGAACCATTATCTGTAGCAATTATTCTGTATTGATCATTATTATCATCTGCTTGATCTGCATGAAAATATAAAGCACTTGAACCACCTTCTCCACCTTTTATGTATATACTTCCTTCTCCAGAAGCGGTTGATGTTTGAATACCATCGGCTGTTGTTGAGAAGACTTCATGATTATCATGAAAAAGTTTACTGGCTCCGTGCCTATAGAATATAGCCATATTTTCATGGTTTAGATCACCTCCTTGTGTTGATCTAAGATGTAACCCTTCTCCATCACCTAATGAAGAATCAATATATCTATTAGCATTTGTCGTTCCACTCATTAAGTTTATTTCCGAAGACAAGTCAAGATTGCCTTCTAAAACTAATCCTGCATTTAAAATTGTTAGTCGTGCCGTTCCAGCAGTACTAAAAACAAGAGTATCTGAACCGCCACTAATTCCTGAATTTGTATCTGAACTAAAACTAAATGCTGGAGATCCTGCACTGCCATCTGGTGCTTTACTTAAGACATTTGCATAAGTAATCTTTTTATTAACTTCTGCTCCACTAGCACTTACATCAAGAACAGCAAAAACATCACTAGATACTGGAGCTGTTAAGGCTGTAAATTCTGAAATTTTACGGTTTGCCATTTACGTTTTGATGACGTACATCATTGCTATGTTACGTGGTCTTGTCTCTGCTCCACTGCTGTCACTAACAGATACCGTTATTGTATGACTGTGATCACTGTTATCAAAAATCTTACCTGAATCTTCTGCCACTGTAAAACGTGCCCCATCGTTATCGCCAATAAAGGCTTTATTGCTATTACTCCAACCATCCTCATCACCTGCTCTATTTGATGCAGTGAAAGAGTGGTTGTGCGCTCCAGTTGAGGCACTTGAACCTGTTGCACTGTGACCATGTGCTTTTGTTAATTCTGCCTGAGAAGTTGCAATTGATCTTCCTGAGTCAGTACCTTTACCATTATCAAAACCTCTTATAAATTCACCCCTTAAATCTGGCAGGTTGAAAGTTGAACTTCCATTTCCTGCACCGTAAGCCGTTCCAACGACAGCAAACAAAGCTGCATAAGTTGTGCGACTAACTGCTGCCCCGTTACATTCCAAATAATCAGAGGGAACAGTTGCAACTGCTATACAAAAAACAGCACCAGATGGAACACCTTGAACAGAAGTAAAACTAAGAACTCCAGATCCATTGGTTTGGATCATCTGCCCACTCGACCCATCAGCAGAAGGAAGTGTAAAAGTAAGGTTTGAGCTAACAGTAGAAGCAGCTTGCAATGCTACATAATGACTGCTATCTGAATCTGCGAGTCTTATATCTCCCTGTGCTTGGATCGTTAAGCCATTACTATCAACAATTGCTCTCTCTGTTCCAGCAGTTGATAATCCAATTGTGTTTGCTGATTTTCTAAATAGTCCTGTATCTGCATCTCCATCAAAAGCAATAGCTGGTGTACTCGCTCCTGACGCATCATCAGCCAAGATAACACCCGTCATAGTGCCGCCTGATCTAAGCAATAAACCAAGGTTATCTTCTCCTACATCTCCTATCTCTCTAAAATTTGACCCGTCATAAACTTTTAATTTATCATCACTAGATTTTCCGTAAAGCATGAACTTCACTGGATTACTAGGATCTGAGCCACCGCTACTATTGGTTTTTATCGCATCAAGAATACTGTTAATGTCGGCACGAACAACATTACCTGCAGCGTTATCAACTGTGAAATTCGTGACCTGTGACACTAGGCTTTTATGTTTTGATTCATTCTATACCCCTTTGCCGAATCCTACAGCCTGATAGGTGAAATTCCTATCAAGAACTGTTGAACCATTGCTTGCTAAAAACTTAACTGTGAACCCTGTACCTGAAACACTTGTAATTGTAAAATAATCACCTGTCGCCATGTTTTGTGCAGTAATCCCAATACTAGGTAAATAAGAATTAGCCCCTCCAAGAGAAGCAGTACCAACGAAAAACGGTTTAGCAAATGTGATTGCTTTCCCTCCCGCAGTTGTTCCTGACGCAATTGTTGTTGTGCTTTGCTCTGTCCTAGATGGAAGAATTGCTATATATCCTAATTGCTGTACGTTAATATTTTGGTTTGTGCTTGTTGATGATAAATTTGCTTTAAATTGAAATGCTCTTGACTTAAATTCACCGTTAGCAAAAAGGTTAAACGAACCATAGCTAGAAGCATCGGTACTTGTTTTTACAAAAACTTGGCAATCAATGTCGTTAGCTGGATCTCCATCAAAGTTTGAAATACTATCAAAATCTGGAATATCATCAATATTGCTCCCAATCAGAACGCCAAGACTTTGAATATGTCTTTTTAACGTCAGTGTAAAAACAGCACCTAAATCTAAAGTATCTGCAAATTCATAAGTTCCTGTAAGGTTGTTTGCAGGGTTTGTAAGTTGTAAAGCGCCGCTAGTAAAAGTGACATTTGTTTTATTTCCACTAAAAGGCGTTCCAAGTAAATCTTCTCTTTTTGTTAAAACTGCTAATTCTTGGCCTACATCTGGAAGGCCAACAATAACACTTGTTTCATTAGCAGAAAATAATAATGAATCATCTTGAAATTTTAAAATGTATTCACCTTCAAGGGCTGGAACAATTGCTTCAGAAGTGTTACCTGCTAACGCATTAACAAGATCAACTGAACCTGCAAACGTACCAGATCCATCTGTTTTATTAGAGTGCCTTACATAAACTCTTCCCCCATGCAAAACATCAGCATCGGTTGATTTATCCCATCTAAGTCTCATTAAATTATTACCAACTGGCTCTGCTGTTAAATTCGCAACATCTGAAGGTAAAGCTGTTTTACCTTGTGCGTTGAAGGTTGCATCTAAAGAAGTAGAAGACGTTTCAAGTAATGCGTTAAATGAAAATAATTTAAATTCATACGTTCCTGCTTCAGTGTTATCAATATGAATATCTGGCCTAAATACAACCTGACTTTCAAAATTTCCATTATTAAATCTGTATTGGATCAAATATTGATTTACACCATCAACAGGAACCCAAGTAACAAACAACCTAGATATTGCAACGCTGTTTCTAACAACAGTTTTTTCTTTAAAACTTATAGAAGTTGGTGGGCTTGCTGGTGCGTTTAATATTGAAACACTTCTTGCAGGCAGGGCTAAACCTTCTTCAATATTGGCATATTTATTTGGTCTGTAAGATAACGCTGTAATTTTATAATTAATCCCATTTGCTTCTTCAACAGTTATTACTCTAAATTTTTGAGCTTCAATTGTATCGCTAACTAAAAACCATATTGAATTAACATTAGGTACTTCAGACAACGCAGAATCTAAACTAATAACTCCATTAGTCGTACTTAAAACGTCTTTTGTTTCAACAGAGTTATCGGGCATAAGTACACTAACCTTTTGATTTGCTCCACCAAATGTTGATAAACCTTGTGTATCATCAATAGTAATTGCAGTTGTAGTTGCAGTATTTATGCGCCCAGAACGTCTAGCATTACTACGAACTGGATCGTTTATATCTATTACTGCTCCAGGTCTAATTGATACTCCTGCATCAACAGATGTGGTAAATGCAACGACTTCTGATTCGTTTTGTTCTGAAAAAAGTATTGCTTTAGCTAATCTTTGAGCTTGACCACGGCTAGTGCAAGCAAAAGCTCTTACATCTTTTTTAACAACGCCCAGTTTTGTTTTTGCAGCACTATCTTCTACAACTTCATAATCTATCTCTCTTGAATCCATGTTGTAATAACTAACAGCTACTACAGAATGTCTTGTTTTAAGTGACGATCCAGAATAAGAAAATCCTTCCTGAGTTACATTTGCAAGACTAAATAAAAAGCTTGCATCAGTTGGTTTGTCTTGTGCAATTGTTATTGTTCCTGCACTCCAAATAGGCATACACCTCATCACACCACATAACTCTTGAATAACATTAAACGCTTCATTTGCAGATAAAATATTTACATTGCAGCTAAATCTTGCCTCTTGTCCTCCAAATCCATCATCAACTAATGTGTTGGCAAATTTAGAAGCATCAACAAAACTAAATAAATCTAAATTACTATCAGCAATATGATCGCCTAAACCATATCTAGTCGTTGTAAGCAAATCAAGTAATACCATTGAAGGGCATGAACACCACTGCGCTGCACCCATAGTTCCATTAAATATATAGCCTGTTGGATAAACAATTCTACCTGTAGAACTATCAACCGTAGGCGTTCCAGATGATGATGCCCCTGCACCTGGAATCCTTATTTTGACCCCTCTTATTCTATATTTTCTATTTGGAATATTACTTACAATTTTACTATCAAGAGTCAAAGCAGCGTAAGCACTATTGGCATAAGCTTGATGATCGTCTATCAACTCTTGCATTGACAAGACGTTAAAAGAATCTTGCAATGATGCGTTTGTGCTATCAGCCGTTACACGAACAACTTTTATATCAACAGGGAAAGCACCGCTAATATTAACTCTGTAATCTTTTGAATATGAATCACCTGTACGACCTGTGATCGTATCCGAAATCACATCGGAATAACCACCTGAATTGTATTGAATTTGTATTTTTAATTGAACACTACCTCCTAATAAATCACCATTATCTTTTGCCTCTTGTAATTGAGGGAAGTTAATTGTAACTCGAACAGCATCAACAGTTGTTGTTGTAATTTGTTGAGTAACACCACCATTAGCAACAGTACAGGCTCTAGGGAAACCAGAAACAGGACTAGACGACTGTTGTATTCCTGGTATATATGTTTGACCAGACGTACCAAAACGAGGAGTAAAACTTACATCTTGATAGTTATAATCTGTCGCTTGAGGATTTGTAGAATCTGCACTTGAATTAAGAATAGGAGTGTTATCTAAATAAACATCTTTTAACGCAGCAGTATTATATGCAGTTGTTCCTTGTGTCCTGTTTTCTTTCGATGCAGTAGCAAATCCTTCGATTTCCCCTTCACTAATTAAGTCCTGAAGAGTTACAAATTGCCTACTGTTTAATGTGTCAGGCGCACGAGTTGGTTTAGGTGGACTTTTTTGCCCACCACCACCTGCTCCTCGTATTACTTTCGTCATGCTGTCACCTGATCAGTCGTTAAGTTCATACTAATAACAGTAGAGCCTGTAAATATTTCTCCATACACGATTGGATGCGTTGTTCCTGCTCTGGATGTATTTGGCGTTCCACCAAAGTCAAATGAAATGCGTGGATCTTGATCATTCTCAAACTTCTCTGGTTTTGGGACAGGAAACAACATTTCACTAACACCCATCAAGGCTAACCCTGCGCCAACCTTAAAACCAATGGCAGAGAGTCCTGTTAAACCTCCTGCAGTAGCACCCGTAAGAGTAGCGTTTAAAGCAGCAAAGCCCCCACCTGTTGCAATAGATAACCCAATAATTGCTGCACCAGCTAAAAACTTTCCTGCACCGCCTCCTGCACCAGCGATAACAGGAACAATCTTGATTTCTTCCGCTACTGGATAATGAATTTCTTCTTCTCCTATATCATTTCCATCTGTTAGAACCTGATAATGTCGTGTATTCATGTGAGCCTCTAATTGAGGCCAGTTCATTAATAAAAACCTTATAGAGTCTCCAACACTATTTACATGAGCATCTAATTCACTATGCCCTGTGATCTCTCTTAGATCACCATACAATTTAATTGTTTTCAACATACCGATACCTGCCTCCCGTACATTTTAGCAACCATTCGGAATAAGGTTCCTGACAACTTAAACGATCTGCTAAGTGATGTAAGACTTCTCCATTTAAAAAGATCGCAACATGATTTAACCCCTTACCCATAATTGACATAAACAAAAGATCACCATTCTCTAGTTTTTCCTCTGGTTTTAATAAGCGAAAACCTGTTGCTTCTGCACAATCTTCAAACATAGGTTTTTCTAAAAATTCTTCAGGGGTAACAGGTCGCTCCCAATCCATTAAATTAATATCCTTTTCTTCTGAATACCAATCTCTGACTAAACTCCAGCAATCAGTAACGCCCCAACACCATGGTCTTCCTTTCAATGCTGGTCTGTATCCTGTTGGCTCGTAATAGCCCCATTCCTCATTCTTAGGATTGACAATATACCAAGGCAAGCCACCTGCTTCACAACTTACTTTATCTGCTTCACTTGCTATTGCTGGAGTCGTTGGGTGTGAATGAATAACACTAACAATCTGCCCTAAAGCATCGGCTTTTACATAGTCTTTTGGATCTAAAATAAAACATTGCTGAGAATAAGTTGATAAATTATGACAAGGATAATAAACATTTTTACCTTTGATGTTTAATAACAAGCCAACAGATTCTTTTGGGTCTTCTGTTTTAGCGTGTTCTAGTGCTTTTGCTTTCCAGTGCATTAAACAAATGTACCAATAGAGGGAAATACATCTCTAGTGCATTGTCTTTTGGGTAATCTGATCCCTGCTAAATCACTAACACTTGCTAATTCAAACGTAACAACATTTCTATTTTCAGCAACTTTTCTATCTATATAATATATTTCTCTTGGAAATTCATTATTAGCAGGAGTTCCAGGGGATGTAGCTTCTTCTTCAAACAAATTACCATCTTCTAATGCAATAAAATCTGTTAAATTTTCTTGAACAAAAAAACCATTAGAACTGAAATTAGCACTATCTAAAAACTTAGCTAATGTTCTAATTCTTGTTACTTTTGCACCTGTTAAATCATTACCTGCTGTTATTAAATTAACCTCTAACATTACAGCACTAATCAAAGACAAAGCATTACTAATTGTTATTTGTGGTCTAGGAAGTTGGCCTTTTTGAAAAGCAAACCCACTTGCTTCTACTGGGTATCTTAAATAAGAATTTCCTTGCCAAACAACTTTTGCGTTTAAATTTAAATTGCTTCCTGCATGAAATCTATATGTCATGATTGTTTGACTACCATGTAAGATTGAATCTAATTCCAATTCAAATAATTCAATAATTGCAGAAGGGTTGATCTTCTGTAGATCACTAATAATTGGATCTAAACTCATGGCTCAAATACTTCCCTAAAAGTTGCTGTGATTGTTGCTCTATTTAAGTAAGGAATAGATTTATTCCATGCCTCACAAACAAACTTTCCTGCTGAACTTTCACCTGGAGGGATAAAGTCAAAACTAGCTTGATCTAATGCTCTTTCGTCTAAAAATGTTTCTATGGTGTCTGCAACTGATTCTGAAACTGCAAACTTTAAAGAATAAACTTTTGGATTTGTATGCGCGTCCAACCCAAATAAAATTCGATGTTCGTACCCATCAGCAAAACGAACAACACGTTTATTAGGTGCTGATCTTTTTTGAACTCCATATTGCGGAGTGATTGAAACACCTGAACCAGTTATCGAAGGAAAAGTTGCCATTAACGTGTACCTGCTAAGAGTCCTCCAGGTCGTTGCTGATTAACAAGTTCAGCTTGAACTGCTGCTGCAAGCATAGTTCCTAATTCTTCCGCTTGTCCTCCATCTCCTTCAACTTCTGTATTTGTTGCATCTACGTTCACAACAATATTTGTTGAGCCGCCGCCGCTTATTTGATTATTAGGAATGATTGTTCCAGACTGGCTTGGTACAAATAATTCAGGCCCACGCTCCCCCACAAGTGATGCTTTTCCTACAGGAGGCCGCCCTCCATTTGCAAAGCTTAACCCTGAAAATAAATTACCTCCAAATTGTTTCAAAGCTTGAGTAACACCTAATCGAATTAATGAATCAGCAAGATCATCAATAATATTCCTTGCCATATCTCCCAATGATTTTGTTCCTTTTATTGCTTCAACTAAGTTATCTCTAATATTAGTTGCAATAGAATCACCAATCTTTTTGTAAGCTTCTTTTAATTGTTTTGCTGCCTCCTCTTGTTCTGTTAATGCTTTTGTTCCTGCTTCTATTTTTCTTCTATTTTTATCTAATTCATCTGATCTCTCTTTTAAAGTTTGTATTTGAGTATCAAGTATTTGCTTTTCTGTGCTTAATGAATTAATAGCACGTTTATTATTATTGTGTTTTGCAGTTGCTAATCTTGCATTAAGTTTTACCTGTTGGAGAAGAAGCTTACTTAATTCTTTTTGAACCTCGGCATCTGTTCCTTTTTTTATCAAGTCATTATATTTTTTTTGCTCTTCATTTGCTTTAATTAATGCCGTTGCAATGCCTCCAATAGCTACTGCAATCAATCCAAAACCTGTTGCTACAGTAGCAAGTTTTAATGCTCCTAAAGCAATTGTATAAGCAGATGTTTGAGTAGTTGCTAATAATGTGGCGGCGGCAATTCCTTTTAATCCTGTTGATGCAATTAAAGAAGTCACACCAACCATACTTAATTTTGCTCCCAACGCCGTTACGGCAGCAGAAAGTAAACCAGCAACAACAACAACACCTTTAACAGCTAAAGCAAAAGCCGTAAAAATTGCGACAGTCTTTCCTAGTGGCGATTGTGCAAAATCTGTAACCGCCTCAACTAATTTTGTTAATGCTTTTGTTCCTGCTAAAACCGCAGGTGCAAATAAATTACCAACAGCTTTTGAAAGTTCTTCTGTTTGATTTGTAAAACTTTTAAAGACAGCCGTTGGGTCATTTGCTATTAATTCTCTTAAACTTGCGCCTCCATCCTTTTCTATTTTCTTTAATGCTCTTATAACAACATCAGAAGTTAATTTACCTTCACTTGCAAACTTTTTAAGGCCTCCAACTGTTGTCCCTAATTCGGCCGCTATTGGTGCAAGCAAAGTTGGAACCTGCTCCGCTAATGACCTAAATTCATCACCTTGTAAACGGCCAGAACCAAGTGCCTGCGCTAATTGCCTGAATGCATTGGAAGACTCTTGAGCTGAAGCACCTGCCAACAATGCAGCCGTATTAAAACCAAAAAATGTTGTTTTTATTTCATCTAATGAAACCCCTAAAGGTGCTAAACGTGCCGTAATATTTGTAATTCCTTCTAATGCCTCAGTTCCGCTTAAATTAAATTTCTTTTGTGCTTCTGTTACAAGATCCAAAGAACCAGCATAAGTGCCTGAAGCTTTGGTTAAAAGTTTTAAACGTACATCTAGTTTTTGAAAGCTTGTTGCTTGTTTGACGGTTTGCCTTACAACTGCTGCTGCTCCAATACCTAAAAACGCATTTCTTAAAACATTAACCGTTCCAGTCAATGCTTGTGTTTTTCTTTGAACCTGCCCTAATGCTCTCGTTGCCTGTGAGCCGTCAACCGTAAGTTTTACATTTGACTGAGCCACTACTTACACAAACCTTTTTATATAGTTTAACCTCATAACCTCCTTTTGCTTCGATTAGCTGCCTTTTTTTCTTCCTCCGCTTTTATCTCGTAATAAGCAGCAAAATAAATAAACTCCTCCTCAGTCATTGATGACCTTAAAACACTAACTGTTTGGCCTAATTCTGTTGCTAGGAAAAACTCAAATCTTAGCCAGCTATTCCCCTTTAGCTTTTTTTTGCTGTATCTAAATCAATCTGAACATCAAACAAAAATAACTCAATTTCATTTAATACATTCTCTGGTAATTCTCTTTGTAAATTTGGTGCGTCTGCCATTGCAAAAGCTTTTGTTCCATTTTCTAACTCTGCCATCTGGCAAAGTAATTGAGTTGATACGGTTAAAGCTTCGTCTGTTCCTGCTGATGCTTGCGCTCGTTGCCTATCGTGCCTTGTTAAAGGAGGAAAATACAACTCAACAATTGTTTCACCGTTCCTATTCTTTAGCTCATATTTACGACGAGTAGACATTTCATCACTGAAAGCCTCAGTGATTAGATTTACTGTTCTTTTGGCTGACATAAATTAGGTATCCTTTATTTAATACTATTAAATTTCAGAGGTGATAGCACCAGTAGTGATAAATGAAATGTTGATAATTTGAGTTTCTCCAAGCGTTGCCCCGTATTCAGCACCTGTAATAATGCCAGCAAAACCAATCTTTTTTGCTGATGTTGCACGATCAGGGAACAATTCAAACAATGCGTCCCCTGCATCACCTGTTGTCAAAACATCATCAATGAAAGTTGTATAACCTGTGGCACTTTCTGCTGGATCATACAAAAGCTCTGCTGAACCTTCACCAGAAATCAAGCCACCGATAAATGTTTTAGATGTATCGCCTTGCTTTGTTGTTTCGTGGGTATCTTTAGTGACGGATAAAGACCATGATCTAGTTGCTGCAACATCGGCCTCAGTACCGCCAGCATTTTCAAACATGATTTTACCAACATCACCTTTAACAGCGGCCATGAGAATAAAAAAAAGTTATTACAGGTATATTAACCTTTTTTAGTATCTTTTACATTTTTAGCATCTGTTTTGTTTTTTTCCATGTATCTCCTACAACGAGGATCCCAATAAGCTGGATCTCTACGACCCTTTATAGCTTCGATTGCATCTAGCATTTCTTCCGTAAATTCCATAATTAAAGATTTTCAAAGATCTCAAAAGTTATTCTAATCTGTGTTTGATAAAAGCCATCAGGCGCACCCGTTAATGTTTCAGGCCCAACAGGTGCATCAAAAATTACGCTGGAAACTGTTTGGCGGTTGTATAAATCTCTTATCCTTTTTGCAATGGTTAAATTTGCTCCTGCCCCTGTCGCTTCTGGGGTGTAAGTATTTAACAAAATTAAACCAAAAACAGAATTATGAGAATCATTTGATTGACTTAAATAAGCGCTGGCACCAAAACTAATTTGACATTGCACAAATGATTCAACGCCTGTTGAGTTATAAGCAATATTATTAAAAATAACAGGAACAAGAGGTGCACTTGATAATTCTGTTCTCAATCTTGCTTCAATTGTCGATCTGATTGTGTTTAGGTCAACTGATGCCATTAGATACTCCTCTTTAGTTTTTCATATTCTCTTTTAGCCCAGATTTCTAATTCTTTTCCAATAATTTCTGGATAACCTTTTACTGTTCCTTGTCTTGTTCTATATTCTCCTCCCCATGAAGGCGGCAAATTCTGACCATAAGCAACTGGCTCTGCATATTCCACATTGTTTAAAATTGTTCCTATATATGGCTTTGAAATGTCTGTTTGCCATGCCATTCTCAAGCGTCCAGTGTCAACTGGAGTTGCTTGTTGCACTCTTGCCGACCATTCCAGCGTTGTTACTCTGACTAACTTTTGCACGGCCTCGGCCATTACATCATCAATTTGATCTAGCCTTATTTTTCTAGTCATTACGACCTCAAAAACAAAGTGAAAGCAATTGGAATATTATTCTGCTCCTCCGTGTTGATTTGCACAATCTGGTAAACAACTGAACTAATTACAACACGATCTTTAGGCGTTGGAACATAATCCAAATCACCTGCTGAAATAACACAAACTTTGTCTTGTGCCTGAATTAAATCATTAACCTCAGAATTACTAACATTAGATAAAGCACCATTAACAATAGTGTCTGATGTGCTTGCACCCATTGAGCCTGTTTCTGTGTTGTAAGTTCCATCCGTTACTTTTCTAATCGTTACAGAACCACCAAGAGCTTTTAGACTCTTAGATGCTGCTTTTTTTAAAGAAGAAGCAAGACTCATTAGATACGATAAGCAATAAGTGATCCTGCACTTGTTTGGGTAATGCTGGTGAAGACTCCTTCAATCTCAGTACTTGCTTTTAACTCAATTCCAGAAACGGTTGAAGAACCATTTTTTGTCACATTAGGAGAAACTAAAGTAACAGTTGAATCTGTTAGACAGGTGATTTTCCCAAACCTTCCCGTATGAGTGTTTGTGTCTGTGATGATGATTGCGGCAGGATAATTAATTCCCATTAGCTTCTTTTTACAGCGATGTTACCTGGTCCACTAATTCTAATGCCTGTGAAGTATCTTTCAAACATTGGTGG
>CETY01165412.1_pt1 | contig 17631 bp, 14 predicted proteins | sample 361551 | NCBI WGS metagenome assembly CETY01 (sample SAMEA2623135, study PRJEB7988) | marine metagenome | biome: marine biome (ENVO:00000447); feature: deep chlorophyll maximum layer (ENVO:xxxxxxxx); material: "saline water (ENVO:00002010), including plankton (ENVO:xxxxxxxx)" | depth 45 m | reverse complement strand
CTTATATGAGTTGCAGAGCCTCTTAAGCCTCCATCACAGAAAATTGTTCCTGAGGAATAAAGAAAATGATCTTTTGCAGCAACTCGATCATCATATGCGCCAAATATAGCACCGATAGCGTTATTTGAAATTATTATTGATAATAGGACAAACCGAAACATTTTTTTACCAAGCTTATTCACGGAGGTTAGTAATAGTAGGAATAAAAAACTATTACGCCATATCACCCCACAGCGATTGTAAGATACTCAAAGCCGCAACCGGCGCAGTCTCGGTGCGTAGAATACGAGGGCCCATTGAGACAGAAGTGTAACCTGATGCCTCCGCTACACATATTTCATTCTCAGAGAGCCCCCCTTCAGGCCCAACTAGCAAGACAATATTTTGATCTTTTGGTGAGATTTCTGAAAGTCCCAAATCACCAAGATGGTTCATCAATAATTTGAGTCCATTATGTTTTAACTCAAGCCAATCGTCGAAAGAAAGTATAGGATTAATAGAGGGAACACGGTTACGTTGGCTCTGTTCGCAGGCGCTGATTGCAATTTGTTGCCAATGAGATAATTTTTTATCCAGCCGAGATCCAGACAATTTAACTTCTGTGCGACCAGTAAAAATCGGACTAATTTCGGTAACGCCCAACTCTGTCGCTTTTTGGATGATCCAGTCCATCCGATCGCCTTTAGAAACCCCTACAGCAAGATGGATTTTTAAGTTAGATTCTTTCTCTACAGCTGAGAAGCCATCAATTAAAACGGTTGAATTAGTCTTGCTGGCGTTAGTTAGCCTGCCAATATACTGTCCCCCTTCTCCGTTAAAAAGAATGGCACTTTGACCAACTTTCATTCGCAAAACTGACACTAGATGACGGCTTGAATTTTTAGATAAGGTTAACTCTTCTCCTAGTGAGAGAGTCTGATTAGTATAGATTCTTGGAACACGCATGTGTGACGATTCTCAATCTAAATAGGACATAAAGATCATAACATTGTGAGGGACTATTTTGATGTAGATATAAAAAACCCCTGGCTAGAGACATTAGTCAGGGGTCTAAGATAACTAGTTTTTCTTAATATTTATAGCTATCGCCTTTGAAAGGACCGTCAACGGAAACATTGATATAGTCCGCTTGTTCCTTCGTCAGTTTGGTAATAACGCCACCGAATCCTGCAACCATGTGTCCTGCAACTTCTTCATCGAGATGTTTTGGTAAAACTTCAACTGCCAACATGCTGGCTTGAGTCGCTGCATCTTGGTCAGAATATGCAAGCTTATATAAATGAATTTGGGCGAGCACCTGATTAGCGAAGGAGCCATCCATTATTCGGCTTGGATGACCTGTCGCATTACCTAAGTTCACAAGTCGGCCTTCGGCTAAGAGTAGCAAATGATCATTGGTTTCTTGATTTCTATAAACTTTATGTACCTGAGGTTTAATCTCATCCCACTTCCAATGGTTACGCATATAGGCAGTATCAATCTCATTATCAAAATGCCCGATATTACACACGACACAGCCACTTTTAAGCGCAGACAATACATCTGAACCACATACGTTATAGTTCCCAGTGCTCGTTACTAGAAGGTCAGTACTACTCAAAAGTTCTTTATTAACCCCCTTTGATACATCACCTTCATTATAAGTAGATACAATTTCGAAACCATCCAAGCATGCCTGCATTGCGCATATTGGATCAACTTCTGTGATTTTAACAATCATACCTTCTTGCCGGAGAGATTGGGCTGAGCCCTTGCCTACATCGCCATATCCCACAACAACGGCCTTCTTCCCAGACAATAGGTGGTCAGTCGCCCTTTTAATCGCATCGTTGAGACTGTGGCGACAACCATACTTGTTATCACATTTAGATTTCGTGACAGCATCATTTACGTTGATTGCAGGCACTTTCAGCTCGCCTGCTTTAAGCATCTCATAAAGTCGGTGAACTCCTGTAGTCGTCTCCTCAGTAACACCATGAATAGACTGTAAAGTTTCTGGATATTTGTTATGTAGAAGGGCTGTTAAATCACCTCCATCATCAAGAATCATATTCGCATTCCATGGAACTCCATCCTTGAGAACTTGTTGTTCAAGGCACCACTCATACTCTTCCTCTGTTTCTCCTTTCCAAGCAAAAACTGGAGTCCCCTTGGCTGCAACAGCTGCAGCTGCATGATCTTGTGTAGAAAAAATATTGCAGGAAGTCCATCGCACTTCAGCGCCCAATGCCTGCAGAGTTTCAATCAGCACTGCAGTTTGAATAGTCATATGGATACAACCCAGAATACGAGCATCGGCTAAAGGTTGCTCAGCTCGATATTTTTCTCTAAGAGCCATTAGCGCGGGCATTTCTGATTCTGCTATTGAGATTTCTTTGTTACCCCAATCGGCTAAAGAAATATCCGCAACTTTATAGTCTGTGAACGCTGTTTTACTGTCTAAATTTTCTACAATGGCAGTCATATTAAATTCCTTATCTTAAAATTTTAATTCAATAATTTATGGATCTATCAAAGTGCTTTTTTGAGTAAAGCGACTTTATCTGTTTTTTCCCAGCTAAAGCTCTCCTCCTCCCGGCCAAAGTGACCATAGGCAGCGGTTGCTTGATAAATAGGACGATGAAGATCTAGCATTTCCATTAAACCTCGGGGACGAAGATCGAAATGCTCTCGAACTAAGGTAGAGATTTCATCATCTGTTAATCTACCTGTCCCGAAGGTGTCAATGCTGATAGATGTCGGCTCCGAGACACCTATGGCGTATGACACCTGAATTTCACATCTGTCAGCTAGCCCTGCGGCAACAATATTTTTCGCAACATAGCGTCCAGCATAGGCTGCTGATCGGTCTACCTTAGTAGGATCTTTACCTGAGAATGCACCTCCACCATGATGTGCCATACCTCCGTAGGTATCGACAATGATTTTTCTTCCAGTAAGTCCACAGTCTCCGACGGGCCCACCAATAATAAACTGACCGGTGGGGTTAATATGGTATTTAGTGTCCTCATGTAACCATTCCTCTGGAAGAATAGGGGCAATAATTTCAGCGCGAACTGCCTCCTGAAGATCCGATAAACTGATGTCGGGTGAGTGCTGTGTGGAGAGTACCACTGCGTCAATTGCGACAGGCTTACCTTGGTCATACCGCAGTGTAACTTGGCTTTTTGCATCTGGTCTTAGCCAAGGGAGAGTGCCGTCTTTACGCACTTCGGCCTGCCGTTTAACGAGTAAATGCGAGTAATAGATGGGAGCTGGCATGAGAACTGAAGTCTCATTGGTAGCATAACCAAACATTAAGCCTTGATCACCTGCGCCAATATCTTTGTCCTCTCCTGCATCTACACCCTGAGCAATATCGTTAGATTGCTTGCCGATAGCATTTAGTACTGCACAAGTATTTCCATCAAACCCAACATCAGTATTGTCATAACCGATATCAACAATTACTTTTCTGACTACTTCTTCTAAATCTGCGTGAGAGTTAGTTCTAACCTCCCCTGCTATTACAGTCATACCGGTTTTCACCATTGTCTCAACGGCAACTCTAGAGTACGGGTCATCATTAAATATTGCATCCAGTACGGCATCAGAAATCTGGTCGGCCATTTTATCTGGGTGGCCTTCGGATACAGATTCCGAAGTAAAAACATTATAGGTAGACATAAAATTTCTCCTTGAATTAAGGGTTTGCTAAGTTAAATTGTCGTATTTGAATTCGAAAGCCATTACGTTGAGTTATGTAGAGACTATTGCTATCCACCAACCCTGCGTTTTTGGCCCATCGAGTTAGGGATTCAGGTGAAAAACCTAACCAGATATCACCACATGAATCCTTAACCCATTCCTGATCATGTTCACATAGTTCTGTCACCATCAGTATTCCATTTGCTTTAAGTAGTTTAGCGCAGTCGGAGATGATGTCTGGAGGAGTGGAATTGTGATGTAGTACCATATTGATTGAAATGAAGTCATACTGTTTACTACCAAGCAAAGCTTTGCTGGTATCACCGAGAATGAAGTCAATATTGCCTAGATTATGGGTTTTAGCGTATTGCTTGCATTGGTCAAGCATTTCAATTGAGCTATCAAGCGCGGTGACATTGTTGAATTGCCTTGACAAGGTGCTGAGGAATTGGCCATAGCCAGGACCGATTTCAAGAGCATTGTTTGAATTGGCTTGATTTCGTAGCATAGCAGTTTCGACACTTTCACCATAATCATCCCACCCCGCTATCAAGTCTTGGTTACTTGCAAATCGATCAGCATTTCGGTTAAAAAAGGATACTGAAGCCTCTGAGCGGTCAGTATTAATTGAGGTAAGCCTATTAACATAATTTAAGTCTAAAACCGCATTATCGATAGTCTCAAACAAACTTGTTTGTAAGGCTTGTAGATCAATATCTGAATTTAGTTCGTTACGCCTATAAAAAATAGAGGTTCCCTCTCTACGAGTAGCAACTAGAGATGCATTTGCCAGTATCTTAAGATGATGACTCATCGCTGATTGCCTGATGTCGAATACTTCACATAGCTCCAAGACACCGTAGGAGTTTTGTTGCAATACCCTGAGAATTTGCATTCGAAGAGGATCACCCGCCGCTTTGCACAAAGTGGTGATGGCGTCCGTGTCAATAGAAGCACGACTAACTTCACTAAAAACGCTAGGCCTCAACATTTGCGCATCCTAACATGTCGGTTACATATATCAAAATATTTTGATATACAGTCCGTTACCCTTTTTGTTGGTAAAACTTATTTCGGATGTAAGAATAGGATTTTGGTATACTCCCTGGGGCGTCTGGGAGACAATAAAACCTCAATTTTCCTCATTTAAGGAGTAATTTTCATGGCCTCACGTAGAGACCTTGCCAATGCAGTTCGCGCACTTAGTATGGATGCAGTTCAGCGAGCCAATAGTGGCCACCCGGGTGCGCCAATGGGAATGGCTGATATAGCAGAAGTCTTGTGGAATGATTTTCTCAAGCATAATCCAGCAGATCCGAATTGGTCGAATAGAGATAGATTTGTCCTCTCAAACGGTCATGGATCTATGCTGTTATATTCACTGCTACACCTCAGCGGCTATGATCTTACAATTGATGATTTAAAAAATTTCCGTCAACTGCACTCAAAGACGCCTGGACATCCAGAGTATGGCTATGCCCCTGGCGTTGAAACGACGACAGGACCACTTGGACAAGGGATCGCGAATGCAATAGGTATGGCCTTGGCAGAAAAAGTTCTTGCTGCCCAATTTAATCGGCCTGGATACAGTATTGTTGATCATCAAACCTATACTTTTCTGGGTGATGGGTGTCTCATGGAGGGAATTTCTCATGAGGTATGTTCCTTAGCTGGGACTCTGGGCCTAGGGAAGTTAATAGCTTTTTATGATGACAACGGAATCTCGATTGATGGCGAGGTTGAAGGATGGTTTAGCGATGATACTCCAGCGAGATTTGAAGCCTATGGTTGGCATGTCATTCCAAAAATTGATGGTCATGACAGCAAGGCTATCAAAGCTGCTATTCAAGCGGCAAAGGATGAGCCAAATAAGCCTACTTTGATATGTTGCAAAACCATTATTGGCTTTGGGTCGCCAAATAAACAGGGTAAAGAGGATTGCCATGGCGCCGCTCTTGGTAATGATGAGGTCGCTCTCACAAGGGAAAGTCTAGGATGGCATCATGCGCCATTCGAAATTCCTGGTGATATCGCTAATCAGTGGGACGCAAAAGCTAAAGGCCATGAAGCGCAGTCTCAGTGGGCTAATTCATTTGCTGGGTACCAAGTCACTTTCCCTGATTTGGCGCGAGAGTTTGAGCGAAGAATGAGTGGCAGATTACCAGATAACTTTGAGTCTATGGCTGACGCTTACATTGCCGAGTGCCAAGAACAAATGGAAAAAGTAGCATCTCGCAAGGCCTCTCAAAACTGTTTGAATGCGTATGGCCCCTTGCTTCCAGAGCTACTTGGTGGTTCTGCGGATCTTGCTGGGTCAAATTTAACGATTTGGTCGGGATCGAGAGATATCAGCAATGATAATTGTGATGGAAATTACATTTATTACGGAGTTCGTGAGTTTGGTATGAGTGCGATGATGAATGGAATTGCTCTCCACGGCGGCTTTATTAATTACGGAGCAACTTTCTTGATGTTTATGGAGTATGCCCGAAATGCTGTCCGAATGGCGGCTATCATGAAGCAGCAAAGTATTTTTGTTTATACGCACGATTCTATTGGCTTAGGTGAAGATGGGCCGACACATCAACCTGTCGAACAGCTAAGTGCTCTCCGTTCAACTCCTAATCTGAATACCTGGAGACCCTGCGACACGGTGGAATCCGCTGTGGCTTGGAAAAGCGCTATTCAATATCAAACAGGCCCAAGCGCTTTGGTGTTTAGCCGACAAGGTTTAGCCGCTATGCCGCGAACTCAACAGCAGGTGTCAGATATTGCTCGTGGAGGATATGTCCTTAAAGACTTTGAGAATCCTGTGGCGATAATTATTGCGACAGGCTCGGAAATGGAATTAGCGATGAGTGCAGCGGATGTTCTGGCAGATCAAAATATTGGTGTGAGAGTTGTTTCTATGCCGTGCGCTGAAGTTTTTTCAAAACAGAGTGCAAAATATCAAGAGTCAGTTTTACCCTCAGGTGTGCGTGCGAGAATAGCAGTAGAAGCTCTTCATGCAGACTATTGGCATAAATTTGTGGGTTTAGATGGCTTAGTAGTTGGTATGCATACCTTCGGAGAGTCGGCTCCAGGTGGAGAATTAATGAAGGAGTTTGGATTTACAGTAGATAATGTCGTTAATAGTGTAAAGCGAGTTATTGGCTAGTGCTCCGCGTCGCTATAAATGGATACGGCAGAATTGGACGCTCATTTCTTAGGGCTCTATATGAGTCTAATCTGGAGCATTCAATCAGCATCGTTGCTATTAACGAACCTGCAGATCTTAAGACAATTGCTCATTTAACAAGGTATGATTCTACTCACGGACGGTTCCCGGGAATAGTCGAGATACAGCGAGACCATCTGGTTATCAATCAAGACCACATCGCGGTTTTTCATCATGACAATCTCAATGACTTACCATGGTCAGACTATAACATTGACATCGTTCTTGAGTGCAGCGGCACATTTACCAGTCGATCTTTTGCTGAGCAACATGTTAGTTCTGGTGCGAAGCGCGTACTGTTTTCCCAGCCAGCTGAATCTGATGTGGACGCAACCATAGTCTATGGAGTAAATCAAAACTGCCTCAACGGCAGCGAAAAAATCATTTCAGCCGCATCGTGCTCTACCAATTGTGTCGTCCCGGTTATTGATGTTCTAGAGAATCAATTTGGCGTTGAAGGTGGAGTGATAACGACAATTCACTCTGCGATGAATGATCAACCTGTGATTGACGCCTATCACCACACAGACTTACGAAAAACTAGAGCCGCAATGCAATCGATTATTCCGGTTGATACTGGACTTGCATTGGGAATTGATCGACTTCTACCTGATTTGGCAGGATGCTTTCAGGCACAAGCAATGCGAGTGCCAACAGTGAATGTATCAGCTATCGATCTTTCTTTAATCCTGCATGGCTCTGTGGACGTGGCGGCAGTCAATGGCGCTCTGCTAAAGGCATCTTCATCGTCTTTGGAAGGCATACTTGGGTACACTGAAGAGCCGCTTGCATCATGCGATTTCAATCATGATCCCCGCAGCGGCATACTTGATTCAAGTCAGACTAGAGTGAGCAAAAAAAAGTTAGTGAAACTGTTAATTTGGTTTGATAATGAATGGGGTTATGCAAATAGAATGCTGGATACTTTGAGATACTGGTCAAATTTGTTTTAGAAATAACGTAAGGACTACTCTAATAGGAAACAGATGCATGGCAGTCACCTTAATGTCAGATTTAGATTTGTCTGGTCGTAGAATTCTAATTCGAGAAGATCTAAATGTTCCAATCAAGAATAATCTGGTTAGTAGTGATGCAAGAATTCAGGCCGCGTTACCAACAATTAGACAGGCTCTAAGCGCCGGCGCCCAAGTCATAATTATGTCTCACCTGGGAAGGCCTGATGAAGGCACTTTCAATCCTCAGCATAGTCTAGCGCCGGTAGCTAAATACTTAAGCGGTCTATTAAATGAAGAAGTGATACTTATAAATGATTTTCAGCAACATAATAACTTTAGTAACCACCGATTGATAATGCTTGAAAATGTTCGTTTTAATGTTGGTGAGATAGAAAATTCTCAAAGTCTTGCTAGGGCATATGCCGATCTTTGCGATGTCTTTGTGATGGACGCATTTGGTACAGCACATCGAGCTCATGCATCGACTTATGGAGTCGCCGAATTTGCTCCTGTTGCGTGTGCGGGGCCTTTGTTGGCTAGAGAGCTTCTTGCCTTAGATACCGCACTTGCATCTCCAATGACGCCAATAGCAGCAATTGTTGGGGGGTCTAAAGTCTCTACCAAATTAATGGTATTGGAAAGTTTTGCCAGCAAAGTTGATCAGCTAGTTGTTGGTGGCGGTATAGCCAATACATTCTTGGCAGCAGCCGGCAAGTCTGTTGGCAAATCATTATATGAGCCGGATCTTGTTCCCAGCGCAAAATTGTTAATGGAAAAAGTTAATATACCTTTACCGACAGACGTAGTCGTTGGGCAAAAATTTTCCGAGATAACTAAAGCTGTGATTAAATCCGTTGATGATGTGACGGACGATGATATGATTTTCGATATTGGCCCTAAGTCAGCATCCCGTTTAGCGGCAATATTAGAAGAAATGAGAACTATTATCTGGAATGGGCCGGTGGGCGTGTTCGAATTTGATCAATTTAGTAATGGGACAAAAGTTGTAGCGGAGGCTATTGCTGATAGCACAGCTTATTCCATCGCCGGTGGCGGAGATACTCTCGCTGCTATAGACAAATATGATATTGGAGAAAAAATCTCATATATTTCTACTGGGGGAGGAGCATTTTTAGAGTTTGTTGAAGGAAAAAAACTCCCAGCAGTAGAGATACTTGAAAAGAGGCATGATCTGGAAAGGTAGCGGGCTTAGCCACGGCTGAACTTATCATTAAAAAGACCTTAAAAGGAGATTTCTAATGGCACTTATTACACTTCGTCAAATGCTGGATCATGCCGCAGAGTACGGCTATGGAGTCCCAGCTTTTAATGTTAATAATCTCGAGCAGATGCGAGCCATTATGATGGCCGCGGACAAGACTGACAGTCCTGTAATTATTCAGGCCTCAGCAGGAGCTAGAAAATATGCAGGGGCTTCCTTTCTACGTCATTTAATATTAGCTGCGATAGAGGAATGGCCGCATATTCCCGTGTGTATGCACCAAGACCACGGTACGAGCCCCGCTGTGTGTCAACGATCCATTCAGCTTGGGTTTACCTCAGTCATGATGGATGGCTCATTGAAGGAAGATGGGAAAACACCATCAAATTATGATTATAACGTCGATGTGACTCGAAGAACGGTCGAGATGGCGCATTCTTGTGGTGTCTCTGTTGAGGGAGAGCTAGGATGTTTGGGTTCTTTGGAGACAGGTCAAGCGGGAGAGGAGGACGGTGTAGGTGCTGAGGGAACATTATCACACGAGCAAATGCTTACCGATCCCGAAGAGGCAGCTGACTTCGTTAGCAAGACACAGGTTGATACTTTAGCTATCGCTTGTGGGACATCTCATGGAGCATACAAGTTCAGTAGGCCACCCACCGGAGATATCCTTGCAATCGACCGCATAAGGGCTATTAACCAGCGAATTCCTGATACTCATCTTGTTATGCATGGATCTTCATCTGTACCTCAAGAGTGGCTAGAAATAATTAATCAATATGGAGGAGAAATTCCCGAAACGTATGGAGTTCCTGTTGATCAGATTTGTGAGGGCATAAGACATGGCGTTCGCAAAATTAATATTGATACCGATCTAAGGCTCGCATCTACCGGTGCGGTAAGACGATTTTTGGCTAAAAATCCAAGCGCTTTTGATCCACGTGCATATCTTAAAGAGACTGTAAATGCGATGAGGGATATTGCGTTAGCAAGATACGAGGCATTCGGGGCGGCTGGGAAAGCGCACAAAATTGTAAGTCTCAGCTTAGAGACAATGACTCAGCGTTATTTGAGTGGGACATTAGCGCCCAAAATAACTTAGTACTAGGTATTTCATACGAGTGCACAGTCTTGAGTGCCGCTCACAACTAGACTATTCTTCAGGCCTCTAGTGAAAAGCTAGGCTTAAAGAAAAAATGTAAGGCCACGCCGGATTCGATAATGCAATTGATGACTACCAGTGAAATTTATGCCATCGGTGTTCCCATCATACTCATGATGATCGGCCTTGAAGTTATTTTTTCCGTGTATAAAAAACGTGATTTGTATAGCCTTGGTGATACAGGGGGAACTCTTGGATTACTGGCGGGCAATATCTTTGTTTCCTTGTCGACCCAAGGTTTAATGCTGGGGTTATATTTCTATCTCTACCAGTTCAGACTGATCACGATAAATGATCTTTTTCCCCCATGGTTGATTATTTTGGCCACATTTTTAACGGTCGATCTGGTTTTTTATTGGTACCACAGAGCATCCCATAGGGTCAGATTTTTATGGGCTATACACATGAACCACCACTCAAGCACCGAAATGAATTTTTCTGTGGCCTTTCGTCAAGCATGGTTTGGTCCGCTATCAAAAGTTCCCTTCTTTTTGTGTATGCCTATCATAGGCTTTGACCCTAGCATTACTTTGGTTGCAGGTGTTTGCTCAACACTTTGGGGCGTTGTAGGTCACACACAATGGATAGATAAATTGGGTTGGTTGGATGGTATTTTTAATACTCCTTCCACTCACAGAGTTCATCATGGCTCTAATGCTGAATATATTGATCGTAACTATGGCAACCTTCTAATCGTTTGGGACCGAGTTTTTGGCACTTATGCAAAGGAGGAATCTCCTGTTATCTTTGGTCTTGTAGATAATGTGGGAACTAATAATCCAGTTGCCATTACGTTTCATACTTGGGCGTCGATTATTAGAGATGTTAGGAGAGCTCGCTCGCTTTATGAGGTGTGTGGTTATATTTTTGGTCCTCCAGATTGGATCCCGGCGATAAATCCAGATTCTGATGCTCCCTTACAAAGCCTAACCTCACTTTCCATAGACCAAGGCAGCGAGTTTAGGTGAGAGTATTTTTACTTTTTTTATTTTTAATGATGCAGGCTTTGGTGCCAATTGCGGAGTCGTCGGTGTCGACGCCCTCCGAGGGGCCATATATATTTGTTTTAGGTGTTGCTCAAGATGCAGGATATCCTCAGGCGGGATGTTTTAAACAACATTGCATGCAAGGGTGGATGCAAAAGGACAAAAGGCTGATGGCTACATCACTGGCGATAGTAGATACGGAAAATCAAAGAAAATATCTATTTGAGGCAACGCCCAATTTACCAGAGCAATTGTTTTTGCTGGAACTACAAGCTCCAGAACAAGAATTTGAACTGGATGGAATATTTATTACCCACGCGCATATCGGACACTATACGGGATTAATGTATTTTGGAAGGGAGGCGATGGGCTCTAAGAACATGCCAGTTTACGTGATGCCCAAAATGAGTGAGTATCTTTCGTCTAATGGGCCATGGGATCAGCTTGTTAAGCTAAATAACATAGCTATCAAGGAGCTTTCGAGTCAACGTAAAGTGGATTTAGGGACTATAAGTATTACTCCCTTTCTGGTCCCTCATAGGGACGAATATTCTGAAACGGTCGGTTTTAAAATTAAAGGTCCTAGGAAGACTGCTTTATTTATTCCTGATATTAATAAGTGGAGTGAGTGGAACACAGATCTAGTAGAGGAAGTTCAAAAGGTAGATTATGCATTTTTAGATGCTACTTTTTTTGATGATATGGAATTACCCGGACGAGATATGTCTAAAATTCCTCATCCGTTTGTTATTGAGACAATGGAAACGCTTGAAGATTTGACTTATGAGCAGAAATCGAAAGTTTGGTTTATTCACATGAATCACACAAACCCGTTGCTTGATGGTGACAGCTTGGAGAGTAAACTTGTTTTTGACAAAGGTTTTAGAGTAGCTACTCAGAGGCTGCGGTTACCTCTTTAAATTACCCACCATAATAATTTAGGTATTAAAAATGTCTCTAGCATTTTTAGTTATGGCAATAACACTGTGCAGTGCCTTTATTTGCTTCACTGTCTCAAAGGAAAAGGGACTGAACTCAACATTTTGGCTATGGATGGCAATAGTATTTGGGCCTCTTGCAGTGCCATTTATTTATCTATCCAAATCAAAGGAGAAGGATTAAAACTAGCCTAACTACAATTGCTCAGGGTCAGCCAAATACTCCTTTAAAGAAGAAGAAAAACAGAATCGATAATCCGGCGCCTGCAGGGAGTGTAACTACCCAAGATAGGAAGATGGAGCCAATCATTTTAAGATTTAGCGCGCCAATTCCTCGAGCTAAACCAACACCCAGAACTGCACCAACTAGAGTGTGGGTTGTAGAGATCGGGAGTCCTGTTCCAGATGCAAATACAACTGTTGCTGCGGCTCCTAGCTCGGCGGCGAATCCCCTGCTGGGAGTTAATTCGGTAATTTTTCGCCCGATTGTCCCCATCACTTTAAAGCCGTAGGTTGCTAAACCAAACACAATGCCCGCTCCACCAAGTAAAAGTATCCAGCTGGGCATAGTACTCTTTGCCAAAATTACACCGCCTGAGTTCACAACATTTACGACCGCTGCCAGAGGGCCAACTGCATTTGCTACGTCATTTGAGCCATGAGCGAAGGCCATACTACAAGCTGTAAATATCATTAATACAGCAAATACTCGTTCCACATTGGCAAAGCGATTTTTTTCTTCCAGTGCTAAATCACGCTTTACTTTAGACAACAGGTAGGAACCAAGCATTGCGACTAAGATTCCGAACATAGCTGACCAGGCAATGGATTCGCCAAATGACAAAGACATTCCTATATCTTTAAATACGTGCTTTAGACCCTTAAGAATGGTGACCATCGCCATTAAAAACCCGACAGCAAACATGTAAAGTGGAGCATATTTTTTAGCTCTGACAAAGGGATCATCGTGGACTAAAATAAGATTTTGAACGCTGCGGAATAGCGCAAATGAGATCGTTCCAGCTATTACTGGGGACACTACCCAGCTAGCTACGATAGTACTTACTTTAGACCAGTTGACAGCATCGACTGACACCCCTACTGCAGCAAAACCAACAATGGCACCAACGATAGAGTGGGTAGTGGACACAGGCCAGCCCATAAAACTTGCAATCATTAGCCATGTGCCTGCAGCAAGAAGTGCGGACAGCATGCCAAAAACTAAAAGATCAGGTGAATTAGTAAAAATTTCAGAGTCAACTATTCCTTTACGAATTGTTGAGGTTACCTCTCCTCCGGCCAGATAAGCGCCAGCAAACTCGAAGACCATAGCGATTAGAATAGCTTGCTTAATAGTGAGCGCTTTTGAGCCGACCGACGTTCCCATAGCATTGGCAACATCATTCGCTCCGACTCCCCACGCCATAAAGAACCCGAAGGCTCCGGCGAGGATAATAAGAATGGTTCCGTATTCCGAAAATAAATCCATAATAATTACCCCTCTGGTATAACGCTTATTTAGCTAGAAGAAGTTCAAGTTGGTTGCCAATTTGTTCTGCAACATCAGCAACTTCACCAATATTGTCGATTACGTTGTACAAAAACATGACGTTTACTGGCGGTATTTCAGATTCTATCTTGAAGAGGCGCTGGCGCAGCTTACGCTCTTTCTTATCGACTTTTTGTTCTTGAGCATCCAGTTCCCGAATTAATTTTTTGACGAATTTCACTTCCTGCCCAGTGAAGCCAGTTTCCAAAAGTTCATCTAGTTCTTCGATAGCCTTGCGAGCTTTTTCGCAAGTCTCAATGGCGCTGTTAACATAACCAATAAAGTCAGATTGTAGCGTATGAGGAATGTTCATTTTACGGCCCAACACAATGCCGCAAACATCCTTAGTGATGTTTGCTATATTGTCTTGTTGCGCCAAAATTCCCAGTAAATCTCCTCTTGATACCGGCATGAAAAGACTTTTAGGCATATTCAAACGAAATTGTTTCTTTAGATCATCAGCGTCATTTTCATCAGATGCAACTAGATCAAAAATCTTACTCGCTTCGTCCCATTGATCTGTAATGACTGCCTCAAAAAAAGGCTCTAGGTGTGAAGCGCAGTTGACGACTAAAGCCATGTGTTCTTGAAGGGGGCGGATAGGAGACTTGCCGAACAAGTTAGAAATTGGATTGCTAAAGTCCATTATTCAACTCCTTTATTAATTATCGGCAGTATAAGGGTTAAAAAATTAAATGAAATAGAAATTGAAAAAAATTAAGGTTTTATGCTTGAAAATATTTATCGCTGTTGCCTAGCCAACGTCGAATTAAACCTTGCACGCTATCGGGATGTTCAATTAACAAAATTTCAGCGATATTTTTAATACTGGGTATCATGTGACGATCTCGCTGAAGATCAGCAATATGGAATTGCATTTCCCCTGTTTGCCTTGTCCCAAGCACCTCACCAGGCCCTCGTAATTCGAGATCTTTTTCAGATATTTTGAAGCCGTCGTTTGTTTCGCGCATTATTTTGAGGCGAGCGGTCGCATTTATGGAAAGCGGAGGACTATGTAGTAAGACACAGTGACTAGAGTTAGACCCTCTTCCTATTCTGCCTCTTAATTGATGCAACTGAGACAAACCTAGGCGCTCCGAGTTCTCAATAATCATCAGGCTAGCATTTGCAACATCAACACCTACCTCAATAACCGTGGTCGCCACAAGAAGATCGATATCGCCAGCCTTAAATTTTCCCATGAGCTCCGACTTGTCTCGCGGCTTTAATCTCCCATGAATGAGGCCAACAGATAATTCAGGGAGTAGTATTTTTAGCTCGCTAGCAGTAGCTTCTGCGGCCTGTGCCTCTAAAACGTCAGATTCTTCAATTAGCGTGCATACCCAATATGCCTGACGTCCAGCATTACAAGATACCTTAACTCTCTTGATTACATCTCCACGTCGACTATCACTCAGAACCAAAGTCTCGATAGGTTTCCTACCTGGCGGTAATTCATCAATTGTGGAACAGTCTAAATCTGCATAGACGCTCATCGCTAGGGTGCGAGGAATTGGGGTCGCAGTCATTATCAACTGGTGAGGCGCAGAATTTTGAGTAGTAAGATCTACATTTGGACGAAAACCCTTTTGCCTCAGGGCCAGCCGCTGGTGGACTCCAAAGCGATGTTGCTCGTCAATAATGCTTAATCCAAGATCATCAAATTCAACACTCTCTTGAAACAGAGCATGTGTACCAATCACCATCTTCGCAGTTCCATCGGCGATCATATTAAGCTGCACCTCTCGAGCTTTTCCCTTAACCTTGCCAGTGAGCCATGCGATACGAATACCCATGCATTTAAACCATTGCTCAAAGCTGTTCCGATGTTGCTCTGCAAGGATTTCAGTAGGAGCCATCAATGCCACTTGCTTTCCGTGTGCAATTGCCTGCACTGAAGCCATTGCAGCGACTACTGTTTTGCCAGAACCCACATCTCCCTGAACTAGTCTCAGCATTGGTGCTGGCAGGCTCATATCTTTGTTAATTTCGTCTAAAACTCTTTGCTGAGCACCTGTCAGTGTGAACTGTAATTGATTTAAAAATAGATCATGTGCTCTTGTGTCCCTCTTAAGGATAGGTGCGGTTTGTTCCTGAATTCTTTGACGGAGCCGCAATAGGCTTAAGTGATGCGCAATTAATTCTTCAGCGGCAAGACGTTGTTGAGCTGGATGTTCTCCTCTTGCAAGTAGATTCATCGCAACACTTGGAGGCGGTTGATGTAGAAGATGAATAGCGTCAACCAATGAATAAGCTAATTGATGTTTCAAGTCACTATTTGAGAGCTCGGGTAATAGTTCTGTAAGTGAGCTCCCCTTTAGCTTTGAGAGAGCTTGTGAGCAAAGATCTCGAATTCGACTTTGGGTAATGCCCTCTGTTGCTGGATAAATGGGAGTTAGCGAGTTTTCAAGTTGCCTACGATTATTAGCATCAATATATTGGTATTCGGGGTGATAGAACTCAATGCCTGTAGCACCTCGGCGAGCTTCCCCAAAGCATCTTAAATAAGCACCTGCCTTTAGTTTTTGTTGCTGAGCTTTGTTGAAGTGAAAGAACCTCAGAGTTGTTGTTCCTGTTTGGTCTTGTAAACGGCAAACAAGGCTTCTTCTGCGGCCAAACACAATATCACTAGCTCTAACTTCACCTTCAATGACTACCTCAGTTCGAGGCTGAATTCCCCCTATGGGAGTAATTTTCGTTCGGTCGATGTATCTCAAAGGAAGATGAAAAAGGAGGTCTTGAATACTATAAAGTCCAATCTTATTTAATTTCATTGCCAATTGTGGACCGACACCTTTTAGGCTTTTGATGCTAAGAGTGTCCAAATATTGAGTCTTCATTTATTCCCTGAAATTCCGGGTAACTTACTTATATTTATGGCTTGACGCAAAGTATCTATTGCTTTGTGGCGCGGAAAGCTTGCTCGCCATGCCATGGCGGTGGTGCGTGTTGGTGTGAAGTCATGAAAAGGTTTTATTACGAGCTCATTTGATCGCTCAATAGCCCCAACAGCAGCAGATTTAGGTAGTACCGTTATACCTAAGCCTGAAGATACCATATGGCAAAGAGTCTCTAATGAGCTGCCCTCTGTCATTGTTCGGATTAATGCACTTTCACTTTTGTTTTTGTTTATATTAGGTAATATTTGAAAAACTTGATCTCTAAAACAGTGGCCCTCTCCCATCAACAGAACATTTTCATTGTCTAAGTCATGGCTAGCAACGGCATGGTTCTTGGACAACGAGTGACCTTTTGGCAGCAGAACGACAAACTCCTCCTCGTAGAGAGGTTGTACTACCACATCTGGCTCGGTAAAAGGTAAGGATACTAATATCACGTCAACTTCCCCATTACGAAGTCGCTTTCTCAGTCCACTGGTATATCCCTCCTCGATAACTAGATGCATGTCAGGCGCACTTTTTTGCAAAGGTTTAATAAAGTGAGGGAAAAGATAAGGTCCGATGGTAAAGATAGCTCCTATGTGAAGAGGAGTATTAAGTTGATTCATTCCTAACTTCGCAATGTCCTTTATTGAAGAAGCTTCCTCTAAAACTCGCTGCGACTGACGGATTACTTGTTCTCCCACGGGAGTTGCACGAATATTGTTTTTTGATCGTTCAAAAAGATCGACACCAAGTTCACTTTCTAACTTCTTAACCGCTATACTCAGGGTTGGTTGGCTTACATTGCATACTTCTGCTGCCTGGCCAAAGTGTTGACACTGAGCTAGGGTCACAACGTAACGGAGTTCTGTAAGAGTCATGGATACATCCTTATATAAAGCTGCATATCATAGCTAATTTTTATCGATACCGGGGAAACAATTGAAAATATTATTGGCAGGGTGTGGAGATATTGGTCAGCGGCTAGGTGAAATTCTTGCTTTGCAGCACGAATGTTTTGGTTTGAGGCGA
>CETY01014852.1_pt1 | contig 17656 bp, 21 predicted proteins | sample 361551 | NCBI WGS metagenome assembly CETY01 (sample SAMEA2623135, study PRJEB7988) | marine metagenome | biome: marine biome (ENVO:00000447); feature: deep chlorophyll maximum layer (ENVO:xxxxxxxx); material: "saline water (ENVO:00002010), including plankton (ENVO:xxxxxxxx)" | depth 45 m | reverse complement strand
CGGGCTTTGATCCCAGTCACAAAATATCAAAAGGACAGCATTAAAAAGCTAAAGAACCAATCCTATTTAAAATTAGTAGAGCTATACTTGGTAAAGTATAAAGACTATGATTTGGTAGAAAAGCGATTAAAAAAATTTATTAAATCACAACCAAGAAAAGAATTTTTAGCGGAGGCGAACTACTTGCTATTCAAACTGTATAAGCTTACAAACAAAAAAAAGGGAGAAATTGTTAAAGCTTTAATAATTAAAGATTTCCCAGAAACTAAATTTTCTAAAATTTTGCAAAACTCAAATAATCTTGTTTTGGAGGATGAGGTATTGATAAAGAGATTGGATAGTTTTAAAGTCTTTTTTGAAAAGCAGAAATTTGAAAAAGTAATTAAGGAAATAGACACGGCAATAAGCTTTATTGAAAACAAAGAGCTAATTTTTGATTACGAGTTGCTGAAAGCTTCTTCAATTGGAAGACTGGAAGGGATTCTAATTTATGAAGAAAAATTAAAAGAGTTAATCGTTAAGTATCCAAATAGTGTTCGAAAAAATGAAATTCAAAAAATCATCCATGAGATTAATAAAAAATGGAAAATAAAAAAAGAAAAGGAACTATTTGGAAAAGCCCTTTTAGTTTATGTTCTCGACAAGAAACAGGATCAAAAGAAGGTTTTGGATAGACTAGTTTCAATTATAAATAGACCATTAAGATTTTCGGTTGATGTTTATGATTACGAAAAAAGCCTATTGGTTGTTAGGGATTTTGAAAATAAAGAAAAAGCAAATAAAACAAGAGATCAAATAAACAAAAACATAGAATTTTTAAGACTAAAAAATAATTTTGTAGTTTTGTCTTCCCAGTATAAAAATATGCTGATTTACAAGACTTTAGACTTGTATGAAGAAAATTAATTTATGGCTTTTGGTATAACAAACAATACGACTATGCAACAATCAAGAGAATCTAATAAAATAGATATTATAGAAAAAACAACTAAAATTGTTGGAGACATAACCTCCCAAGCAGATTTTAGAATAGATGGAAACGTTGAAGGAACTATCAACACCTCTGGAAAGGTTGTTGTTGGAGAAGAGGGGGTAGTTTCTGGAAAAGTCACATGCTCTAACTCTGATGTAGCTGGACTAGTTAAAGGAAGTCTAGATGTTTCAGGAACACTTTCTTTAAAGTCATCTGCTAGAATTGAGGGAGATGTTCTCACTGGAAAACTTGCTATCGAAGCAGGTGCAAACGTGGACGCTAATATTTCAATGAAAGGAGCTAAAAAAATGAAAGCTCTAACCGGCAATGAAAAACAAACCTCAGCCGAAAAAACGGCCTAATCCTTATTTGCTTTTTGTTGGCCTTGTTTTCCAAATGGGGGTTACTATATTTTGTTGCGCTCAAATTGGAAAATATTTGGACAGAACTTATCAGTATGATAAATTTTTCACTGCTATTATAACAATTTTTGGAGTAATCATTTCCTTTTATGTTTTAATCAAACAGTTAAAAAGAATAAACAACTAATTGTTTTAGTGGATTTTGGAAAAGACTTAAAAGTTTTATTAAAATTTTATAATAGGAATTTTTATTTTTTAGTTTATAGCACTACATTTGCGGCATTATTTTTTAATCATAATAAGGGGCTACAAATTGAAAAATTATAAAAAATTATTATTAGCCATCACTTTCTTTATCGGTTCTATAAACGCTTATTCCTCCATTGAAAATTTTGCTAAGGAAGAAAAGAAGGAAGCGGGAATCAAGTCTGAAATAAAAGAATACATCGCTCATCATCTAAAAGACAGTCACTCTTATTCGATTACATCTTACACAGACGAAGAATCTGGTAAAAAAGTTTATATTGATTTACCTTTACCTGTAATATTATACGATCAAGGGTTAAAGTTTTTTTGGTCTTCCGAGTTCAATCACGGAAAAAGCACAGTTAATAGGGAAGAAAATTATTACAAGCTTGATTATCACAATAACAGAATCTATAAAACGGATAGGCTTGGTACTATTGATTATAACGATAAACACGAGCCTTTAAATGAAAAACCATTAGATTTTTCTATCACAAAAAATATTGCTACGATTTTCTTAGTATCCATTATCATGTTGTTGTTATTTATCAGCTTAGCGAAATCTTTCAAGACTAATAACGGTATTTCTAAAGGGCTGGGAAGATTTTTTGAGCCAATTATTTTATACATTAGAGACGATATTGCTATTCCAAATATTGGAGAGAAAAAATATAAAAATTATATGAGTTTTTTGTTAACGATTTTTTTCTTTGTTTGGTTTTTAAACATGTTAGGGCTTACACCACTAGGGGTTAATGTCACAGGGAATATTGCAGTTACTTTTTCCCTTGCACTGTTAACTTTTTTAATAACAAATTTTACAGCCAACAAAAGCTATTGGGGGCATATTTTCTGGATGCCTGGAGTGCCAGTTTTAATCAAGATCGTGCTTGCTCCAATCGAGCTTCTAGGTGTTTTTATTAAGCCCTTTTCGTTGCTTATCAGATTGTATGCCAACATTCAAGCAGGGCATATTGTACTTTACAGTTTAATTGGACTAATGTTTATTTTTAACAGTTGGCTTGGTTCAAGCTTATCGTTTGTATTGGCATTTTTCATTTCTATAATAGAAATTTTAGTTGCCTTATTACAAGCTTATATTTTTACAATGTTATCGGCATTATATTTTGGATTTGCAGTTGCAGAAGAAGATCATTAAAAAAGAATGTTTAATTAAAATTATATATATATGGAAGCAGTTATGGATTTAACTTTAGTAGGTGGAGGATTAGTGGTAATTGGAGTTGGAATTGGAATTGGTTTAACTGGAAAAGGAGCTATGGAGGCTATTGGTCGCCAGCCAGATGCCAGTGGAAAAATTCAAGTTGCCGCTTTAATTTTGGCCGCTCTTGTGGAAGGTATTGGTTTCGCTGCGCTGTTTGCGCTTTAAAGAAACCTAATTTATAAGCTTTTTGCAACAGTACAATTTAGGTTCTACTGTTGTAAAAAGATAATTTAATAATAATAAAGAAATGGAAAAACTTTTAACAGAATTTTCGATTGGCTTATTTTTTTGGCAAACTGTTGTTTTTGTCTTACTCATTTTCTTGCTAAAGAAATTTGCATGGAAACCTATTCTTGATGCTGTTAATGAAAGAGAAGAGGGTATTAAAAATGCACTACTTTCGGCAGAAAAGGCTAGAGAAGAAATGGCTTCTTTACAATCTGATAATGAAGAGATTTTAAAGAAAGCTAGATCAGAAAGAGATAGTCTTCTGAAAGAAGCCAAGCAGATGAAACAAAAGCTTATTGACGATGCTAAACAGGAAGCAAATAGTGAGGCTAAAAAAATTATTGTTCAAGCACAAGAAGCAATTAAAAGTGAAAAAAACGCCGCTTTGATTGATTTAAAAAATCAAGTAGCTGACCTATCCATTGAAATTGCGGAGAAAGTTTTAAAAGAAAAACTTTCTGACGATAAAGCTCAAATGAGCTTAGTTAAAGAATTGATAAAAGATGTTAGATTAAAATAAAATGAAGACAAGTCGCGCAGCCATAAGATACGCTAAAGCTCTTCTCTTGGAATCTGTTGAAAAAAACAGTTCGGAAGAAACTTATAATGACATGGAGTTGGTTAAAAATACTTTTGCTAATAATATTGAGTTGAAGTATATGATTGACAGTAGAGTGATTAAAAACAGCATTAAATTAAGCTCATTAAATTTAATTTTCAAGCAATTAAGCAGTCTTGGTAGAAGTTTAATAAAAGTTTTATTTGAAAACAACAGAATGAATATTTTAGATGTTGTTGCGCTAAAATATATCGAGAGATATAAAGAGTTTAAAGGGACCCAGTCGGCTACTGTTACTACAGCGATTCCTTTAAATCACGAATTAGAAAATCAAGTTTTACAAACAATATCCAAACTAACTAACAAAAAAACAACCTTAATTAATAAGGTTGATAGAAGCTTAGTGGGGGGGTTTATTTTAAGGGTTGGCGACATAGAATATAACGCCAGTTTTGAAAATAAACTAAAAAACATTAAACAAGAATTTAACAAAAACACTAACCTATCAATAACATAGATTATGGCAGAAATTAAGCCTGCTGAAGTTTCAGCAATTTTAAAACAACAATTAACAGGACTGGACGCATCAGCTTCATTAGATGAAGTAGGCACAGTTTTACAGGTTGGGGATGGTATAGCAAGAGTATACGGATTGTCTAATGTTCAATATGGAGAATTAGTACAATTTGACTCTGGTCTTGAAGGAATCGTTCTTAACTTAGAAGAGGATAATGTGGGTATAGTATTATTAGGACCGTCTAAAGAAATTAAGGAAGGAGACACTGTAAAGCGTACTCAAAGAATTGCTTCAATTAATGTAGGAGAAAAAATTGTAGGAAGAGTTGTAAATGCCTTGGGGAAGCCAATTGATGGAAAGGGAAATCTTGAAGGAAAACTTTACGAAATGCCCCTTGAAAGAAAGGCGCCGGGAGTTATTTTTAGGCAACCCGTCAACGAACCTTTACAAACAGGCATAAAGTCAGTTGATGCCATGATCCCTGTTGGAAGAGGACAAAGAGAGTTGGTTATTGGAGATCGTCAAACTGGAAAAACCACAGTTTGTATTGATACGATCTTGAATCAAAAAGAATTTTATGATGCAGGTGAGCCAGTTTATTGTATATATGTAGCAATTGGACAAAAGGCCTCTACCGTTGCGGGAATTGCAAAAACACTTGAGGACAAAGGAGCAATGGCATATACAACTATAGTTGCAGCGAATGCTTCTGATCCAGCCCCAATGCAAGTATACGCTCCTTTTGCTGGTGCTGCTATTGGTGAATTCTTTAGAGACACAGGAAGACCAGCACTTATTATATACGATGATTTATCTAAGCAAGCTGTAGCTTATAGAGAAGTTTCTCTTTTGTTAAGAAGGCCTCCAGGAAGAGAAGCCTATCCCGGGGATGTATTTTATTTACATTCTAGATTATTAGAAAGAGCTTCAAAAGTAATTGCAGACGATGGAATTGCAAAAGACATGAACGATTTACCAGAATCTCTTAAGCCAATCGTAAAAGGAGGAGGTTCTTTAACTGCTTTGCCAATCATTGAAACCCAAGCAGGAGATGTTTCCGCTTATATACCAACCAATGTAATTTCCATTACAGATGGACAAATATTTTTAGAATCTAATTTATTTAATGCAGGTGTTAGGCCAGCTATTAATGTAGGTATATCCGTTTCTAGAGTTGGTGGATCCGCTCAAATTAAATCTATGAAAAAGGTTTCGGGAACTTTAAAACTGGACCAGGCTCAGTTTAGAGAACTGGAAGCTTTTGCAAAGTTTGGATCTGATTTAGATGACGCCACTATAAATGTAATTGAAAAAGGAAAAAGAAACGTAGAGATATTGAAGCAAGCTCAAAACGACCCTTTTACTGTCGAAGATCAAGTCGCTATAATCTTTGCTGGATCCAAAAATTTACTTAAAAAAGTGCCAGTTGATAAAATCAAGGAATTTGAAAGAAAATTTATAGATTTTTTAAACTTAAAACATAAAAAAACTATGGAAACCATCAAGTCAGGCAAATTAACAGACGATGTGACTGCAGTTTTGACTAAAACAGCGGAAGAATTAAGCTCAACATATTAAATAATAATAATGGCTAACCTCAAAGAAATTAGAATTAGAATTAGTTCCGTGTCTTCAACGATGCAGATAACTAGTGCTATGAAAATGGTTTCTGCAGCAAAGTTAAAAAAAGCACAAGACGCAATAACTGCAATGAGACCCTATTCTAATAAACTTTCAGAGTTGATGAAAGGTTTTAGTGGTTCTTCTGAGGACAAGTCGTTTAGCGAAAATAGAAATATAAAAAATGTTTTGGTAATAGCTATTAGCTCAAATAGGGGACTTTGTGGAGCATTTAATGCTAATATTTTTAAAGAGGTTAATAACCTTAAATCTAAAAAAGAGTTTAAAGATGCAAAAATTGATTTTTTGACTATTGGCAAAAAAATCAATGATTCACTCTCTAAAACTGAAAAAATAGTCCAAAATGATAGCGATTTATTTGACGATTTAAAATATGAAAACGTTTCGTTAATTGTGGAAAAATTAATGAGTCTTTTTGTTGACCAACAATATGACCACATAGAAATTGTTTATAACAGTTTTAAAAATGCAGCAACTCAAATCATAAAATCTGAACAATTTTTGCCAATACCAGAAAGTCAATCTAATAGCGCTGCAAATATGGATTACATCTTCGAACCCTCTCAACAAGCAATTGTAAGTACTTTGATACCAAAGTCTTTAAAAATGCAATTGTTTAAAGCGGTTAGAGATTCTTTTGCTAGTGAACACGGAGCGAGGATGACAGCAATGCATAAAGCAACTGACAACGCCTCAGAGCTTAGAGACGAATTAAAGCTCACCTATAATAAGGCTAGACAAGCTTCAATTACAAACGAAATTTTAGAGATAGTCGGAGGAGCAGAAGCGCTAAATAATTAAAAAAACCCGATTATTTACTTAAGTATTTTTATTTAAATTATAATTTCTATGATAGTTAAAGTAGTCAACAAATCTAATAACCCTTTACCCAACTATGAGTCACTTTTATCTGCAGGAATGGATATAAGAGCGCACTTAGAAAATCCTATAATATTAAAACCTCACCAAAGAGTTTTAGTTAAAACCGGCCTTTACATACAACTCGAAAAAAACTACGAAGCACAAGTAAGGCCCAGAAGTGGACTTGCTTTAAAAAAAGGAATAACAGTTTTAAACTCTCCAGGCACAATAGATGCGGATTACAGGGGAGAAATCGGTGTAATATTAATAAATTTTTCTAAAGAAAATTTTAATATTGAATCGGGAGACAGAGTAGCCCAATTGGTAATTTCAAAACATGAAACAATACAATGGACACTTTCTGAATCTTTGGAAGATTCAAATAGAGGGGAAAAAGGATTTGGAAGTACGGGAATTAATTAACAAAATATGAAAATAATTATACCAATGGCTGGAAGAGGATCTAGATTAAGACCTCAAACACTTACAACTCCAAAACCTCTAGTGTCAATTGCAGGAAGTCCAATTTTAAACCAGTTAGTTAGAGATACCGTTAAGTTGATTAATGAGTCAATCGATGAAATAGTGTTTATAATTGGAGACCCGTTATTTTTTGACAAACAAGTGGAAATACAATTAATGAGTTTAGCAAAAAAATATAACGCAAAACCAGTAATATATAGGCAACTAAAGCCATTAGGAACAGGCCATGCAATAATGTGTGCAAAAAATTCATTAAAAGGAAGAGCAATTGTAATATACCCAGACACCTTAATAAAGGCAGAAGAAAAATTTGATAAAAATTCAGATGTTGTTATTTGGACAAAACAAGTCGACAACCCAGATTCATATGGAGTAGTAAAGTTAAATTCAAAAAAAGAGATTATTGATTTAGTTGAAAAGCCATTGAAATTTGTCTCAGATTTGGCTGTGATAGGGATCTACTATTTTAAGGAAATATCTCAACTTAGAGATAAATTAGAAATTGTTATAGCAAATAATAAAATAAACTCCGGAGAATATCAAATTAATGACGGCCTATTAGCGATGATGAAAGAAGGCAAAAAATTTTCAGTTGGGAAAGTTAGCGAGTGGTTAGACTGCGGAAGCGTAAAAAAATGCATTTCGGCCAACAAAGTTATGTTGTCTTTTTTGGAGGAAGATAGAGCACAATTGATTTCTAAAAAAATTAATTTGGTGAATTCTAAAATTATACCACCTTGTTCAATAGCAAACGACGTTACTATTAAAAACAGTTATGTTGGACCACATGTTTCAATTGGAATAAATTCAGAAATACTAAATTCAACAATTTCCAACAGTATAATTCAGTGCAACTCAAAAATTAGAAATGCTAAAATTCAAAAGTCGATGATTGGGAACAATTGTATATATGATGGAAAAGGGGAGGAAATAAATATTGGAGATTTCAGCGAGTTAATTTAACTTGCTGTAAATGAAAAAAACTATTTTTTTATTTACATTATTAGTTTTAGGGTGTAAACCTCTAAAAAAGGTTGAATACAAGCCTAAAATAAAAAAAATTTCTACAAAAATTCTGATTGATAAGGTTGAAAATCGAAAACCGAGATATGATTTTTTATCAATCAGATCACAATCAACAGTCACGGAAAACAATTCTACAAATCAGTTTAATTTAGGGATTAGAATTCAAAAAGACGAAAAAGTAATTATAAGTGGCTCTATATTAATCCCACTATTTAAAGCGTTGCTTACTAAGGACAATATAGCTTTTTATGAAAAAATAAGCAGAAGTTACTACAAAGGCGGATATCAATACCTTTCCAATATATTAAACCACGAGTTTAGCTTGATTGCTTTTCAAAAAATGCTTACTGGACAACCCATAACCAATTTTGCAGAAATTAAATGGAAACAACTAAGTTCTTTAGACAATTATACTTTAGAGTCACATTATAAAAAAAAGGATGTTACAATTCAATACAGATTTAATCCAATTGATTTAAATTTAATAAGTCAAAAAATAATCACTGATAAGAATACATTAATAATTGAATATGAAAACTACCAACTTGTTGATGGATCTTTTTTTCCTCAAAAAGTTAAGATATTAGCAAATAGTCAATCAAATGAATTGAAGGTTTCCCTTGATTTAAAAACAAGCAAAATAGGAAATCCCAACATGTTCTCTTTTGAAATACCAGAGGGGTATAAAGAACTTAAATTATGAGATCATCACAATCTAAATTTCTTGTTATTTATTTTCTAATGCTAATTTTAACAACTTACAGCTATTCCCAAAAGAACAACAAAGCTCAATTAGAGTTAAAAAAAGTTCAAATTAAAAAAGAAATTAAGCTAATAAATGAATTGTTATTTAGTAACAAAAAGAAAAAAAAAGCAGTTTATAACGACATTGAAAATTTAAGTTTTAAAATTCAAAGAAAAGAAGAATTAGTAAAGCTGACTAATCAACAAATTAATTTATTAGATAGTGAAATAAAACAAAATAGTGAAATTAAAAATAATTTAGAAACCAATTTACTTGAAGTTAAAACAACATACAGGGAAATTATTTTAAAGTCTTATAAAATGAAATCTGGTAAAAGCAGATTAATGTTTTTACTTGCTTCTGAAAGTTTTTTTCAGGCTTACAAAAGGATTCAATACATTAAACAGTTTGCTCTTTTTAGAAAAAATCAAGCAATTAAAATATCTAAATTAATTGGAGAAATAGATGAGGTGAACAAACAATTAAGTTCTCAAAAAAACAAAAAAGAAGAATTATTAAGAAACAACAGATCGGTTCAAAAATCATTAGAACAAGAAAAGAAAGAATCAGGTGCTTTAGCATATGATTTAAGAAAAAAAGAAAAAAGATACATAAATCAAATTACCCAAAAACAAAAGACTGCCTTACAAATAGACAAAGAAATAGAGAGGCTAATAAGAGATGCAATTGCTAAGTCTAACAGAGAAAAAAACAAACCCAAAAGTTTTACCCTAACACCAGAAGCATTGGAGTTATCAAAAAACTTCTCTTTAAATAAGGGCAAATTGCCCTGGCCAGTTATTCGTGGAGTTGTTATTCAAAAGTTTGGAACACAGCCACACCCAGTAGTAAAAACTGCTAAGATCAAAAGCAACGGAATAATTATTGCAACAGCTAATAATGAAAAAGTAAGAGCGGTTTTTGATGGAGTTGTTCTTTCGGTTCTTCAATTTAAAGGCAGTAATCCAACGATATTAATCCAGCACGGAAAGTATATTACGGCCTATAAAAATCTTTCTAAAGTATATGTTGAAAAGGGTGACAAGGTTTTTTCAAATCAGAATATAGGAGAGGTTTTCACGAATAATTCAACGGGGAAGTCAACAATTCAGTTTAGTATTTTTCAAAATACAACTCCAATAAACCCTTTAATTTGGATAATAAAAATGTAAACACTAATTAGACTTGGACAGCATTTTTGCTATATACTTGCCTAGAATATCAAACTCTAAATTAACATTATCACCTACATTTAAATTATTAAAATTAGTATGATTATAAGTGTACGGAATTATAGCTACACTAAAATGATTTTCATTTGAATTCACTACCGTTAAACTAATTCCGTTTACAGCGATTGATCCCTTCTCAACAGTAACATTGGCAGATGAATCGTGTTCAATTGTAAACATCCAGCTTCCATTTTTTTCTAGGATTTCTGTGCATTGACCAATTTGATCAACATGCCCTTGGATCATATGTCCGTCCAATCGGTCACCAATTTTCATAGCTCTTTCAAGATTTATAGAATCACCAGTTTTCCAGGATCCTATACTGCTTTTTTCAATAGTTTCCTGAATAGCAGTCACAACGTATTGTTGTTCCGAAACATCAACAACAGTCAAACAGATTCCATTGTGTGAGACGCTTTGGTCAACTTTAAATTCTCTTGCTAATTTGCTTTTTAAAGTAATATTTAAGTTACCTTGGGTTTTTTCTAGTTTAGAAATTTGAGCAACAGTTTCAACAATTCCTGTGAACATTTTTGTTAATTTATATATATTTAATATTGTAAAATTAGTGATAAATACTGTAAGCATTTATGAAAGATAATTTACCACCCATTACTGGTATTTCTTGTGGAGATCCTAACGGAATAGGAATTGAGATAATTTTAAAATCCCTTCAGGATATAAGAATTTTGGATTTCTTTACTCCTATAATTTTTTCGAATGACCAATTGCTATTGTCTCAAAAGAAAAAATTCAATATAGATTTAGAATTACATAAAATTAAAAATGATCAAAATCCAATTCCTGGAAAAATAAATGTAATAAATGTTTGGGAAGACACTTTTGAATTAGAATTCGGAAAATCATCAAAAAAATCTGGACAACTTTCCTATAAATCTCTTGAAGCAACAACGAACTTTTTAAAAAGTAACAAAATAGATCTGATGGTTACTGCCCCCATAAACAAGGAAAATATACAAAACGAAAAATTTAACTTTCCAGGCCACACAGATTACTTATCGGAAAAACTTGATGGTGAAAGCCTTATGTTTATGATAAGTGATGAACTAAAGTTAGGGCTGCTGACAGATCACGTCTCTGTTAATGAGATAATCTCGAACGTAAACCCAGATAAAATTAAAAAGAAGATTAGCATAATGGAAAAATCTTTAAAAATGGATTTTGGCGTTATTAAACCTAAGATCGCTGTATTGTCTATTAATCCACATGTCGGGGATGGTGGTGTGATTGGAGAGGAGGATCAAACCATATTGATCCCAACATTATTAGAAATTTCTAAGTCTGGAACTTTAATTGCAGGGCCATTTTCAAGTGACAGTTTTTTTGGAGCAAGACTTTATAAAAACTATGATGCTGTTTTAGCTATATACCATGACCAAGGATTAATACCGTTTAAAACACTTTCATTTGGTGAAGGAGTAAATTATACTGCTGGATTAAACAAGGTAAGAACTTCACCGGATCACGGAACAGGTTACGATATTGCGGGCAAAAACATAGCAGACCCCAGCTCATTTAAAAACGCAATTTTTTCAGCAATAGAAATTTATAAAAAAAGAAATTACTACAATAGTTTAAACCAAGATCATAAGAATTAGACATTACAAATATTAAAAACGAAAATTGTTTATATTCGCGTTTTAAAAATAAAGAGACAATGTCTTTTCTAAGTCAATATGTAATTAATGTTAGTTCATTAAAAGAAGGCATACATGAATTTGAATTCAATGTTGAAAATAATTTATTTCGACATTTTGGTTATGACGATTTTAACTCCTGTAAAATAGCAGTTCACGTTAAGCTTGTTAAGAAATCAAATTTATTAGAACTGAATTTTTCATCAAATGGTAAGATAAATATTAATTGTTTCGTTTCTAATGAACCCTTTGACTATACACATGCTCACATAATGGATTTGGTTGTGAAATTTGGGTCACAACGGAACAATGATAATGAAGAACTATTAATTTTGCCTAAAGGAACCTATCAAATTGATATTTCACAACAATTATATGAAATGATAGTGTTATCTTTACCATTAAAAATAATTCATCCTGGAATTGAGGACGGAACTTTAGAGTCCGAAACTTTGAACAGGCTTAAAAAATATGAGTTAAATACTCAAAAAAAAACCTCTAAAATTGACCCAAGGTGGGATAAATTGAATGATTTAAAATAAATATAGATTATGGCACATCCTAAAAGAAAAATATCTAAAACTAGAAGAGATAAAAGAAGAACACACTATAAAGTTGCGGACTCTCAAATAGCAACCTGTAAAACAACAGGGGAGACTCATTTATACCATAGAGCTCATTGGCACGAAGGTAAATTATATTACAGGGGAAAAGTTTTGATCGACAATTCTGTAGAGCCTGAAGCATAATTTCTCAAAATTTACCTTTTTAAATTTTTTTGCCATTTTTTGCCATTTTTTGCCATTTTTTGCCATTTTTTTGCCATTTTTGATAAATTAAAAATTATCTAAATTGAAAAATATTTACGCTTCAATAACTGCTGTCGGTTCTTATTTGCCTAAAAAGATTTTAAACAACCAGGATTTAGAAAAAATAGTAGACACAACTGATGAATGGATTTTTTCAAGAACTGGAATAAAAGAAAGGCGAATTTTAGATAAAGGAATTGGAACATCTTTTATGGCGATTAAAGCTGTAAACCAAATAATCGAAAAAAAGAATTTAGATCCATTAGATATTGACATGGTTATTGTTGCTACAATAACACCCGACATTAATGTTAGCGCTACCGCTGCTCATGTTGCAACTGAGATTGGTGCAATCAATGCATTTGGTTATGACCTACAAGCAGCATGCTCAGGATTTTTATACGGAATGTCTTTAGCTTCCTCATATATAGAATCAGGAAAATATAAGAATATCATTTTGATTGGTGCCGATAAGATGTCTTCTATAGTCGACTATTCAGACAGAAATACGTGTATCATTTTTGGAGATGGGGCTGGGGCAGTCTTAATTCAACCAAATTATGAAGGCCTTGGAATGCAAGATGAATTTTTTAGATCAGACGGAATTGGACGAAATTATCTTAGAGTTGAGGCAGGAGGTTCTATAATGCCCTCATCTTTAGAATCTGTAAAAAACAAAAAACATTTTCTTTTCCAAGATGGTAAAAATGTTTTTAAATATGCTGTTTCTAATATGGCACAAGCATCATATAAAATAATGAAAAGAAATAATCTAACCAATGATGATGTAAATTACTTGGTTCCACATCAGGCTAATAAGCGAATTATTGATGCCACTGCTGACAGAATGGGAATAAAAGAATCGAAAGTATTGATGAATATTGATAAATATGGGAATACTACTGCTGCCACTATTCCTTTAATCTTATCGGACTTTGAAAATTTGTTTAAAAAAGGAGACAATATCATATTTGCTGCTTTCGGAGGAGGCTTTACGTGGGGCGCATCTTATTTGAAATGGGCATATAACAGTTAATAAACCAAATATTATGAATATAAAAGATATACAGCAATTAATAAAGTTTGTAGCAAAGTCAGGAGTAAGCGAAGTGAAAATTGAATCAAAAGATCTAAAAATTGCAATAAAAACAGGCTCTGGAGATAAGCCAATTGTTTATTCACATCCTCAAACAATAATCCCTCAAACCAACCCATCAGTAAACCAAGAAATTGATTTGGAACCCTCAATCGTAAAGGATACTGATTCCGAGGACAGTAATTTAATTACTATAAAATCCCCTATCATAGGAACTTTCTATCGAAAACCATCCCCTGATAAAGCCAATTTTATTGAAAACGGAGATTCAATTTCGGAGGGAGATATTTTGTGTGTTATTGAAGCAATGAAATTGTTCAATGAAATTGAATCAGAATATTCAGGAAAAATTGTCAAAATTTTAGTTGACGACGCTACACCTGTAGAGTTTGATCAACCCTTATTTTTAGTTGACCCCTCTTAAGCTAATAACAACAAAAAATCATGATGTTTCAAAAAATACTAATTGCAAATAGAGGAGAAATTGCCTTAAGGATAATAAGGACTTGTAAAGAAATGGGAATCCAAACAGTTGCGGTATACTCTGTTGCGGATGAAGAAAGTTTACATGTTAAATTTGCTGATGAAGCGGTTTGTATTGGACCAGCAAATAGCTCAGAGTCATACTTAAAAATATCCAATATAATAGCTGCTGCAGAAATAACGAATGCTGATGCAATTCATCCGGGTTACGGGTTTTTATCTGAGAATTCACGTTTTTCCAAAATTTGTGAAGAGCATAAAATAAAATTCATTGGAGCCTCAGCTGAGATGATAGATAGAATGGGAGATAAGGCCTCTGCAATATCAACAATGAAAGAAGCTGGAGTTCCAACTATTCCAGGTTCAGATGGAATTATAGAAACTTTTGAAGAAGCTAAGAAATTAGCAAAAAAAATAGGTTATCCTGTAATGATCAAGGCAACAGCTGGAGGAGGAGGAAAGGGGATGAGAGCTGTTTGGAAAGAAAAAGAATTTTTAGAATTGTGGGAAAGTGCAAAGCAAGAAGCAAAAGCGGCTTTCGGGAACGATGGTATGTATATGGAAAAGTTGGTTGAAAATCCTCGTCACATAGAAATTCAAGTAGTAGCAGATAAGTTTGGTAAAGCGTGTCATTTGTCTGAAAGGGATTGTTCTATTCAAAGAAGACATCAAAAATTAACTGAAGAAACTCCTTCCCCTTTTATGACAGATAAACTAAGGGACAAAATGGGAGATGCTGCCGTCAAGGCTTCAGAATTTATAAAATATGAAGGAGCTGGTACAGTAGAGTTTTTAGTCGACAAGAACAGAAATTTTTATTTCATGGAAATGAATACAAGAATTCAAGTTGAACATCCTATTACAGAACAGGTAATAGACTATGATTTGATAAAAGAACAGATTAAGGTAGCAGCAGGAATTAAAGTCTCGGGAAATCATTACTTCCCAAAACTTCATTCAATTGAATGTAGAATTAATGCGGAAGATCCATTTGCTGATTTTAGACCTTCACCAGGAAAAATAACAAACCTTCACCTCCCAGGAGGACACGGGGTGAGACTGGATACCCATGTTTACAGTGGATATACTATTCCCCCGAATTATGATTCTATGATTGCGAAATTAATAGTAACTGCACAAAATAGAGAAGAGGCTATTCAAAAAATGAGAAGAGCTTTAGACGAGTTTGTAATAGAAGGCATTAAAACTACAATACCATTTCATAGACAGTTAATGGATAATCCTAATTATATTTCAGGTGATTATACAACAAAATTTATGGAAGAATTTGTGATGGAAAGCGTTTAAAAAACAAACTTTTTATCAATAACATGTTCGGCAATTTGAACTGCATTAGTAGCAGCACCTTTTCGAAGGTTATCTGCAACTACCCATAAGTTTAAACTATTTTTTTGAGAAAAGTCTTCTCTGATTCTTCCAACAAAGACCTCATCTTTGCCTTGAGAGAATAAAGGCATAGGATACTTTAAGTTTGTAGGGTCATTCAGTAAAGCTAAACCAGGAGAAATTTTTAAGAGTTTTATAATATTTGAAATTTCAAAGGAATTATTTAACGTAATATTAATGGATTCGCTGTGTCCCCCAATTACAGGAACTCTCACTGCTGTTGCACTAACTTTTATAGCTGGATCAAGAATTTTATGAGTTTCATTTGAAAGTTTCATCTCTTCTTTTGTATATCCGTTTTCCAAGAATTCATCACAATGTGGAATGACATTTTGGTGAATGGGATAATTATATGCCATTTTCCCTTTTATCCCCTTATATTCGTTTTCTAATTGTTTTAAAGCTTTCATCCCCGTTCCAGTGATAGATTGATAGGTTGAAATAACAACTCGTTTTATACCATAGTTTTTATGAATGGGACTTAAAACCATTAACATTTGAATGGTTGAACAGTTTGGGTTAGCAATAATTTTATCGTTAATACTTAAAAGATTACCATTAATTTCTGGAATAATTAACTTTTTTGTTGGGTCCATTCTCCAAGCTGAAGAGTTGTCAATGACAGTAGTTCCGACCTTTGCAAATAATGGTGCCCATTTAAGGGAAATTTCAGAGCCAGCAGAAAAAATTGCTAAATCGGGTACAAGCTTATAAGCATCCTCAATTCCTATTAAGCTATATACCTTATTTGAAAAAACAATTTCTTTTCCAACGGAACTTTGAGAAGCTACAAGATATAATTCGTCGAAGAAGAAATTACGCTCTTTTAAAAGTTCTAGGATAACTCCTCCAACCATTCCAGTTGCACCTATTAAAGCAATTTTCATAAATATTGTATTACTTTATAAAATTAATTATTTCATTATAAATAAAAATACTTAAATGTTTTTCGATCATTATAATAACTTTTTGTTATAAACAGAACAATTAATCGATAATAACTCTTTTGATTCTTCTTGATAAAGCTGTTATAATTTCATAAGAAATTGTTTCGATTGATTGTGCAAAATCATCTGCTGAAATGTTATGATCATCAAAAAAGATAACTAAATCTCCTTCCTTACACTGAATTTTAGAAACGTCTATCATTGTCATATCCATACAAACATTTCCAATAATCGGAGCAAGCTTTCCATTAACCATAACTTGCCCTTTACCTTTTCCGTATTGTCTGCTAATTCCATCAGCATGTCCAATAGGAAGAGTAGCCGTGATCATATTTTTTTCAGCAACAAACCCCTTATTGTAACCAACAGAATCACCTTTTTTAATTTGATGTTTTTGAGAAATAACAGTTTTTAAATTAATCACAGGCTTTAATTTTAATTTGTATTTAGAATCATTGCCAAATCCGTATAAACCAATTCCTGAACGAACCATTTCGAATTGAGAGTTAGGGTAGTTTAATATTCCTGAAGTATTAAGAATATGCCTTTTAATTTTATACCCAACTTTACTTTGAAAAAGATCAGCCATCAAAGAAAATTTTTTTATTTGTTGAGTTGTAAAATTATTTTCAAAACTATCTTCAGAAGCCCCTAAATGAGAAAAAATAAATGTAGGTTTTAATCCGTTTAAACAACTTATTAATTTGTCGATTTGATTATTAGAAAACCCTAATCGATTTAACCCGGTGTTAAATTTTATTTGAAAAGGATAATTTTTTCTTTGATCAAGTTTAGAGATGAAAGCTTTTAAAATTCGAAAAGAATAGATGCTTGGTTCTAGGTTAAATTGTATAATGCTTTCAAAATCATTTATTTGAGGATGTAGCACAAGTATTGGAGTTTTTATTCCTGCCTTTCTAAGTTCGATTCCTTCAATTGCATAGGCAACTGCTAGATAATCTATTTTTTCTTCTTCTAATTTTTTTGAAATAATTATTGAATCAGACCCATAAGCAAAGGCTTTTACAACTGCCATTATAAGAGTCTTTTTATTAAGCTTAGACTTTAAAAAAGTTAGGTTTTTTTTTAGATTAGATAAGTTGATTTCAACAATAGTTTCTTGAACTGCCATTATATGTTTTTTTCTCTTTCATCCAT
>CETY01147547.1_pt1 | contig 17696 bp, 14 predicted proteins | sample 361551 | NCBI WGS metagenome assembly CETY01 (sample SAMEA2623135, study PRJEB7988) | marine metagenome | biome: marine biome (ENVO:00000447); feature: deep chlorophyll maximum layer (ENVO:xxxxxxxx); material: "saline water (ENVO:00002010), including plankton (ENVO:xxxxxxxx)" | depth 45 m | reverse complement strand
GAAGAAGAAGAAGATGAATTATTAGAAAAATATGAAATTTTTAATAAACCTCCACCAATTCCGTCACCACCACCACCAACATTTTCACCACCATCGTCTAGTAGCACGAACGCAACACAATCAAGCTCACGTTCTAATTTTGCAACTATTGATGATAATGATGAAACGCTGTATGGTTCACCTCTACACATGCCTATACCGAGGCGTTTGTATGATGCATTTGGAACACCGGAACATCTTAGACCAAGACCACCAAATAGTGTACTTGAAGCGAGACCTCCATCACGACCCGGTAGAGAGTATCGGATTAGTGAAGATAATGAAGGAAAGGAGGATGATGATGATGAGCCGCCACCACCTCCTTCATTATCAAGAGGTGGGTGTGGAACTAGAAAAATCCGCCGTAAAAAATATAAAGGTAGAACATACAAAAAGATGTAATGGATTCAAAAGAATTAGTAACGAATGCAATGAAAAAAATAGATTTGATTACTCAAATTTTATATAAAAAATATATTGATGAATATCCTTGGTTAACATTTAAGGATCTTAATTTAATGATATCAAAATTCTGTAAAGATCCTATTTCTGATTTTAACTCTGCACAAATTGATGTATATACTGTTCGTGAATATCATACTAAAGTATATCCGTTAATAGAGAAAATAAATCAAGTAAAAGCGATTCGTAATCTAAATATAGAAAATGAATTAGAAAAGAAGCGAATAAATGAAGAAAATGAACCAGTTGGTGATTTGACACCAACATTATCATACAAATCTTATTGTGTATTAATTGATTCAAAAGACAGAAATATTAGTTATTGGCCTAATGTAAATCCATTTCAATTTCCATTGGGACCATCGAGTATTAGTGGTGATTCTGGATTAGATTCAACAAACAATATAATGCGGCAATTTTCAGAAATACATGCATTAACTGTAAAGAAAATAATAATTCCTGATTATGATAGTGATGAATCTTTGTGTTATCCTTATTTATTGCTAAAAATCAATGAATTGAATTCTAATATAAATGGTACAAATGATGTAATGAATAATTGTTTTGGTTATTTGAGTGAACCGAAAAAAAACAATGGATATTTATATTTCAATTATGATGAAAATATTGATGCAATTACGAATTATATTCAAGAAAGTCATATGACAAAAATATTTTCTCCTAGAATTGAATTATCAAAAATAACAATAAATATTCTAAATCCGAGTGGAGAAATAATAGATTTTGATGAAAACAAGTCGGTTGTAGTTGAATTGCAAATCACTTGTTTAAAGAAAGAGTTAGAGAACAATATTCTCACAAAAAGGGGTGCATAAATTAATAAAAATGAAGTATGATTTTTGATATAAGAAATATGTTAATTCTAACAATCAAAAATTTGATTAAAAGGATGATATATAATAAAAAAAAGTTATCTCATTTTGAAGAATTGGGTTATTCAAATGTTGTAAATATTTCAAAATATTTATGTTATAGTGATACGTTTAGTTGTTTAGCGAATATTAATAGTATAGTAAACAATTATATTTCAAAATCATGTAAAACATTAAAAAGGAAAGTAGATTTGCAAAAGAAAATTATAGATAGTGTATTATATCATGCTACATATGGTTTACATTCAAATTTATCATCATCTAACAATTTATATGAAAAATATTTAAAGTTATACAAAACACCAAAAACAAATAATGATTATTTATATTTATCAGAAAATTTTGAAGAATTGTCTAAAATTCTTCCATGTTATATGTATATACTTTTGACTGCGCATGATAAACTACATAATTTATTAAAAGACAATATGAAAAATAGAAATAATATTGAAAAAAGAAGTGTGAGAATAATATATTATAGTGGTTGTGAGTCTAACTTTAACAAATCATATATGTTATATAAGAATGTTGAATATAACTAGATTCGTCATTTCTTTCTAAATATGTATCGAATTTTTTCATTTTGTGGTAATGCGGCATCTAGAGGACTATCATTAATATCGCACAATACACCTTTTTTTGTGTAGAAGAACATTTCTTTCATAGGATTATTGGAATGTTTACAAATATTAATTGATAAATTAACGACTTCCTCATTTTTGTTAGGTTTGGAAGATAATCCTGAGTTGACTAAAATATAATTGTTTCTGTCTTGAAATTTTTTAATTAGATCAGGATCTCCGTTTTGTAGTATATAATCATCTGTCAATTTTGAAAATGCATTAATATCTTCAGATTTGAATATATTGCAAACTTCTTTGTATAATTTTGGGCTATTAACAACAATATCTCTGAAAGATAAATCAAATTTAACAATTGATGCTTGATTCAAAATTCTATGAAATCTGTATCTATTGAATATGACATTTAATAATTCATCATGAATATGTCTTGCAAAACACCATTTATTGTCAATGATTTTAGAATTTCTAATAATTTTATCAATATCAATAACTAATTTAAGTCCGAAAATATAATTATCACGTACAATATAATCTAATTTATCTGTATCCATACCATTAATTCTGTTATTAACAATAGTATATTCCCACTGATGCATCAAATCATCGGGTGGATCAATTACATTCATGACAAAATCAACATCGTCATCGGATAATTGTTCGACAAATATATTTTTAGCAATTTCTGCAAATAAAGTGCAAGATCGTTCTTCGTGTGAAATCATTGAATTATTTTTGTTAATAATTTTATTGGCAATTAATTTTCGAATAACATGTTTATCAAACCCATGGCTTCCTGGACCATGACCAATATCATGACACAATGCCCCAATAGAAATCAGTTCTTTTTTTTTATCAGATATATCAAAACTATCTTGTAAATGTGTCAATAATTTATTTGTGAGGGCATATGTACCAATCATATGTGCTTTTCTAGTATGTGTAGCACTTGGGAATACTTTATATGCAGTACCTGTCTGATAAATGTGTTGAGTTCTGTTAAAATGTGGATGATCAATAATTTTAATAGCTAATTCTGACATAACAATGTCACCGTAAATAGGATCATGTATTATCTCCATGATATAATTCAAATGTGTATACTACTTAAATTCGAATTAATAATCACTGTTCATTTTTTGTGAATATATTTTAATGCAGTTACCAATTTCAAAAATAACAAATTTGAAATTTGGATTATTAAGTGCAAATGAAATAAGAAATGAATCTGTTGTAAAAATAGATAAACAAGAATTATATACGGGAAGTGTTCCTGTTGAAAATGGATTATTTGATACAAAAATGGGTATAATTGGTGCAAATGAAATATGTGATACAGATTTATTGCCACCCAAAAAGTCTCCTGGGTATTTTGGACATATTGAGTTAAATTTACCAGTATATTCACATTCAAATATTAATAAAATATTAACAACATTGAGTATAATTTGTATAAAATGTGGTAATTTGGTTCACCCATTGTATGGACACGAATTTGGTCCTACATATGAAGAGATATTAGATATGCCAAAAGACAGTTTTCCGTATCCTTCCGAAGAATATATTTTAAATATGCCTGCTTATAAAAGGCTAAACAAATTAAAAACCTTAAAATTCAAGGGGGAATCACAAAAGTCACATGTATCTGTGTGTAAGTACTGTAAAAATATACAACCTTCAAAATATGTTTTGAATACAATGCGAGGTGTTGATTGTATTGATGCTGTTTATTCAAATAAAAAGGAAACAAAAGAAATATATCCAGAATATGTGTTTAGATTATTCAAAAAAATAACAAATAAAAATTGTTACATTTTGGGTTTTGATCCTGAAACATCGCACCCATCTTCTTTAATATTACATGCAATTCCTGTATGTCCACCAATATGCAGACCATATATTGATCAAGGTAATGGACTTGTATCACAAGATCATTTAACAATACGTTATGAAGATGTGTTAAAATCGAATGAGCTTGTAAAAAATACTTTATCAAGTGATATTAAAATAAGAGAAAAGGCTCGCGAATTTCTAGCCCATGATGTGGCAACTTTGTTTGATAACGAAACAGGAAATGGTTTTATTCCTAAGGGAAGTAAATCTCAAATACATCAAACAATAGCTCAAAGAATCAAGGGAAAAATTCCCAAGGAAGGAAGAATTCGAGCAAATCTTATGTCAACACGGGTGGAAATGTCTGCTAGAAGTGTAATAACACCGGATCCTATGATTGATTTGGATGAAATAGGCATTCCTGAATATATTGCGAAACAATTGACTTATCCAGAAAAAGTTACAAATAGAAATATAAGCTTTCTTTCAAAATGTTTTCAAAATGGTGACACATATCCTGGTTCAGTGGGAATAATTCCAAAAAACTATAAAAGAATAATTAAAGAAAAAAATTATTTAATAAAAGTTGGTGATGTAGTTGTTAGACATTTGGTGAATGGTGATTATGTAATAATGAATCGTGCTCCTACGTTACATAAAAAATCAATGATGGGACATCGAGTTAGAGTATTTAAAGGATATAGTTTTAGGTTGAATGTAAATGTAACTGAGCCTTACAATGCTGATTTTGATGGTGATGAAATGAATATGCATGTACCTCAGAGTACATATAGTAGTGTAGAACTGGCATCAATTGCTGGATTAAGTCATCAATGTATGAGTCCTGCTAGTTCAGAACCTGCAATTCCATTTGTTCAGGATAATGTACTTGCATCGCACATGATGACAACATCCAATAAAATAATTTCAAAAAAAGATGTTATGAACATAATTGCGAGAGGTGCCCCATATTATTATGGTTTTTGCAATAAAGATGGTTATAAAGGTACACAAATATTAAAATATTATAGTCCTGAATTCTTGAATATAAATCTTGAAAATATGAACAAGAACAGTTTAAAGAAGATAATAAAAGAAACTTATCATGAATATGGTAATAAAGCTTGTTTTTATGCGATATCAACTTTACAAAAATTATTTGGTGAATATTTTAGTGCAAATATGTATACTATAGGTCCTAAAGATTTAATACGTGATGGTGGCGAAGTAGAATCCGAGGTGGATGAATTATTGTCAAAAATGATTAGTAAATTGTCAAATAGATTAGAACAAATACATATGGGTAAATTTTCATGTGATAGTGATTTATTTGAATCATATGTTAATGAATTAAATTCAGAACTTGATAATAAATGTGAGAAATTATTAGGTTCAAAAGAAAGATCGCGATTTAAACCAATGATAGAATCCGGTTCAAAGGGAAAGAAAAAAAATGTAAAACAAATGAAAGGTTTTTTAGGACAACAAATCGTAAATGGTCAAAGAACAAATTCGGGATATTCATATAGAACATTGCCTCATTTTCATAAATATTCTGAAAATATAGAAACGCGCGGATTTATCAAAAGTTCATTTAGTAAAGGATTACATCCACACGAATTTTTCTTCCATGCTGGTGGTGGTCGTGAAGGTTTAATTGAGCAAGCATTGCAAACGGGTGAAACGGGTTATATTCAACGTGAGTTAATTAAGACTCTCGAAGATATACATGTAAACTGGAGTAATGTTGTAAGTGATGCACAAGGTAATATTGTCCAGTTTTTATATGGAGAAGATGGATTTACAGGTGAAAAAATGGAAAGTCATAATATTAGTATTAAAGATGATGGTATAAGTTTAGAAATAACTCATTCTTTAACAATAAATAAAGATGATTGGATGAATTGTGTATTAAGTGAATCGATTAAGGAAGACAATAATTTATTTGAAGAATATTACAACACATTAAAAAATTTCCGGAGAAAGTTATCAAATAGAGAAGAAGCAAGATTTCCTATAAATGTTGTACGGAAATTAGAATTGTTAGTGAATAAATTTAGTTTGTCTAAAGAAGTGAAAACAGATTTAGATCCTAAAACAATTTTGTTATCTTATGATGAATTGTTCAAAAAGTGTGAAAACAACAAATATATACCAGGAAATGAATTATTAAAATATATGTTGTATGCTTATGCTGGTCCTAAAGCATTAATTTGTAAATATAGAGTTACAATGAAAGCTTTTTTATATTTTGTAAAAAATATTGAAGAATCATTTAAATATTCTAGAATAGAACCTGGAGAAGCAGTTGGTATTTTATCAGCTCAATCTTTGGGTGAACCATGTACACAATTAACTTTGAATAGTTTTCATTTTGCAGGAGCCGGTCGAAGTCAAGGTTTACCACGTATTAAAGAACTTTTAAATGTTGAAAACAGACCTACATTAGCAACAACGGATGTATTTTTAAAAGCTCCCCATTGTTTTGTTAAATCTGATGCAATAACAATAAATAATGAAATAAATTCTATAACATTAAAGGAAGTAATTATTTCTTATAAATTTTATTTTGCGAATATTGATGGTCCAGAAATTCGAAATTATGTAAACTTAGAAAAAATTACAAATGCGACTGGTTATACATCATCACCATGGATATTAAAAATTATGTTCGATGATTCTAAAATTGGACTAACAGATATTTGGAGTTGTTTAGAACAGTTATCATTTGTACACAATCCAATATTAGAACCAAATGAAAAGTCAATAACATTTCGAATAAGTGTTTATAATGTGATAGATGCAACAAAAGTAAATGGTCAAAAGATAATTGATGAAGATAATGATTTTTATGTAAATGATATATCAAATATTATGAAAAAGGGATTAGAACCAATAATAATCAAGGGACTAAAAAATATAAGAAATGGAGAAGTTGAAGATATATTAATAAATAGATACGATGAAATATTAGATTGTGTTGTACCTCAGAAAAGATTTAAGATAGTCACATCTGGTACTAATTTAGAAGAACTGTTATGTAATCCTGCAATAGATACTTGTTTAACAAACTCTAACAATATAATAGATACTTATAATGTATTTGGGATTGAAGCTGCTAGAATAGTTTTTATTAAAGAATTACATTCAGTATTAAAAGAAGTTGCACCATTAGATATAAGACACATTTCTGTTCTTGTTGATAGACTTGTGCAAAATGGTACAATCAGTAAAGCAAATAGTGCCGGAATGGATGATTTTGAAAATGGTGTATTAGCAAAATCTTCTTTTGAGAAAGTATTGTATCACTTACATAATGCAAGTTTAACTGGTTCTGAGGATACTATTAGTGGGATATCATCAAATATAATGGTTGGTCATGTTGCTCCTTGTGGTACTGGAAGTGTGAATGTATCTATAGATGAAAAAGCAAAATTGAAAATGCTTCACTCTAAATCTAGTTCGTCTAAGAAGAATAAATATTTACCATTGAATATTGAATCAAATAATATAAGATTCGATATTGATTAAAGACACATACATATTATAACATATAGATGTCATCTAGTGTGGTAAATCTTCCAAAATACTCTAAATTAAAAAAAAATGAATTAGTTAATATTTGTAATTCTATCGGGATTGCCACAACTGGTACAAAAAAAGATTTATTATCAAGAATAAATGATTATACGACTGGTACATCTGTTTCACAAGAAATGGATTATAACGAATTATCATCAATTTCTAACAACATTTCTGATATAGAAAATAGTGAACAAATTGAACATAATGATAGATTATTGTTAGAAAATCAAGATAGGGAATATGAAGAAAGTTTAAGATTAGATAAAGAACGCGAATATATTAAATCTATAGTAGAAGCTGCTACTGCAGCGGATGTTGCTTTCGAAGCATCTAGAATAAATGAATATAATGATTATCATTTGGATAATGAATCATTGAGAAATGCTAGATTAAAATTTTTTGATTATTTACAAAGAAATAAATAACAATGTTCCATCTATCATTAATATGCTTATTTGAAATATCGTAATTATTATGTTCATCTAACATTGATTTAAGTGCGCATCTTGCATTAATATCGATAGGAATACCAATAATATCACCTTGTCTGTAAAAACGATTTCTATTTTCATTCATGATTTTTTGAATCTTATCCTTATTATTCCAAACCTTTTTATAATAGTCTTGTAAACCGCATATTATATTTTTTGTAATATTTTCAAAAAATTCTTCATGATTATCAATACATTTTGATAATGATTCATGTGATATATAGCTTACTAATGGTTCATCATTATTCCTATTAGCTGGAAATTGTTTTGAATCAATTAACATTTCACCGTATAATCCTTTTATAAATGAATTAAAATTATGTGAATTTTTGTATTGTTTAACCCATTTATAAGATTTAGCTCTTTTACTATTACATTCAATTGATAAAAGGCTGTTAGTATCAACTTTAAACATTAATGAGTCAATGTTGCATGGAATATTGTTATCTGCAATACAAAAATCATTGAAAATAATTTGTAAATCTGTTTGTGATCCTCCACAAATATAGAAATCAATTTTATCTGAAGAAGCAATAGTATCTATAGTTTCTTCATATTTATTATTGAAAGTATATGAAGAATTTAAAAGACTATTAATAGTTTTCTGATTTTTCTGGTTTTCAATAATTAAATCTTTTTTGATATTTTGTAGTTTAATCATAATTTGTGTCATAGCTTCCGGTTCTGGTTCTGGTTCTGGTTCTGGTTGTGGTTCTGGTTCTGGTTCTGATTCAATTTCTGGTTGTGATTTTTTTATTTTCCACCCCAATAAGAATTTAATTCCTTTGTCAGATTGTTTTGCTCCTAACAAATCAATATTTAATGAATATTCAATCCATAAAATAGAGTCATAAGCAAGTGTAGTTAAATAATTAGTGTCTATATCTACAAGTTTTTGTTTAAAATCAAATTGTTGCATTGTTTTCGACTTAACCAAATTTTCCAAATTATTTATTTGAAAAATTTCAAGATTGTTAAGATATCCATTATCAATCAGTATATTCGGATTATTATATAAATCAAGGGGTATATTTCGCCCATAAGAATAAAACACCAATGATTGATATATAGCACATTGAGTTATATTAATTATCTGTTCTGATTTATTATATGTTTTGTCTCTTATTGTATAATGATAATTAATGCTTTCAAAATCTTGATTTAAAGAATTCTTTTTTTTATATTGAAAATCCATATTTATGTTTCCCCATTCAACATTGGATATTGTATTCTTTTCCAAGTTTGCATCTATACAACCAATTAACATTGCAAAAGCTAATTTTTTATTAGATTCTAATGAATTATCTAATAATATAGTTTTTGGATATAGACACGCCATCGTTATTATTAGATAAATATATAAAAAAGTGCTAATATAGTGAACATTATACTCTTATATTATTATAATTATCTAAAAACCATTTATAAGTAAGAGTTAATCCTTGATGTAAACTTGTAAATTTGTATTCAGGATATAATTCTCTAAATTTTTTATTTGTAACGGTTTTTTTTAAACAACCATCACTTTTGTTTGTATCCCAGAATATATCTTTTTGTTTAATGTGCATTATTTTAGCAATTTCATTTACAACATCCCTGATAGTATATTCATCTTCATTGCAACATATAATTGAATCACAAAAATTCTTTTTTTCCAACAATATTTTCAAAATGATATTTGCAAAATCGGGAGCATATAAAAATTGTCTTAATGGTTTACCAGTTCCATATGCAATATAATGTTTATTTATAGTACAAATATTTGTAATATTTTTGCAATTATTTACGAATGTTTGTAAATATGATTTTTTAGATTTTGTAACATTCCTAATACTATTTTTATTATTTTGAAAGCGATTAATTATCATTGGTATAAAATGCCCGTTATCTAAGCTAAAATTATCATATGGTCCATATAAATTTACAGGAATCACACAAATGTATTCTCTATTGAATGTTTCATTATATTGTTTGCATAACATTTCTAACATTCTTTTAGAATATGCGTATCCTTCATTTGATGAATGCGGTGGAGATTCATGAATCATAGTTTCATCCATTGGAAATGTGTTTGGTCTATTTGGATAAATACATGACGATAAGCAAAAAATGCCTCTATTAATATTATTTAAATGACATGCTTCTAATATGTTTTGATTAATTCTAATATTATCATTGAACATACCAATATTGTCTCTCATATTTTTATATAGTCCTCCTACTTTCGCAGCTAAATGTATTATTAAATCAAATTTATTTTTACTAAAAAAAAGTAATACTTGTTCACGATTTGTAAGATCAAGTTTTGTTATATTTTTATTATTAGAAGTGTTTCCTAAAAAAACAAATTCATGTTCGTTATTTGTGTGTTCACTAATATTTCTAATGCAATTGCCCACCATACCAGATCCACCAGTTACACATATCTTCATAATATTATTTAAATTATCATTTGTGAATAATATAGACGCGTTGTGTTACTTAAAGATTATTATTGTGCTATTAATAATATGAACTTCAATCATAGAAGACACCAATCAAATGATGATAGTTTGTACAAAGAGTTGGGATTATCTCGTCAATCTTCTCAAAGTGAAATAAAAAAAGCTTATCATAAATTAGCATTAAAAAAACATCCAGATAAAGGCGGTAATGTAGAGGAATTCAAAAAAGTACAAGGTGCATATGAAATATTATCTGATCCTGAAAAAAGACAACAATATGATACTTATGGTTTAGAAGGTATAAATGAGCAAAATACTCCAAATTTTCATGGTAATGATATTTTCAATATGTTTTTTAGAGGAGGTCATCATAGTGGAATGAACAATAGAAGACGTACTAGGCGTGGTAAAGATGTTATTCACAAAATAAGAGTAACATTAGAAGATCTTTATGTTGGAAAAAAACAAAAAATATCTTTAGAAAGAAAGATAATAATTGGAAAATCTGTATCGTGTGATGCTTGTAATGGAATTGGTGTAATAAGACAAATTAGACATTTGGGTCCTGGTTTTAGGCAAGAAGTTCAAACACCTTGTGATGTATGCAGAGGTGTTGGTTCTAAGGCGAAAATTGGATCTGAAAAGAAGATAATCGAATTAGATATAAAACCTGGTTCATCTAATAACGAAAGAATTGTTTTTAAATCTTTAGGAAATGAAGCACCTGGTTATACAACAGGTGATGTGGTTTTTGTATTGGAAACAAAATCTCATGAAATTTTTGCCAGGAAAGGAGATAATTTATTTGCGAAGGTTAGAATATCTTTAATAGAAGCATTAACTGGTGTTGATTTTGAGTTAAAGAGACTTGATGGTAAAAAAATTCGTATTTCGACACCACCTGATACAATTATTAGTCCTAATGAAAATGGAAATCTTCCATTAAAAGTTGTAAAAGGTGAAGGCATGCCTTTGAAATCTGGTATTGTTTGGGGTGATTTAATAATTGCATTTGTGATAGAGTTTCCTGATAAGTATTATTTACAAGATGATCATAAAGATATATTAAAAAATGTTCTTCCAGATCCAAAACATGCTATACCCTTTGACAATCATGAACAAAAACATCGCACATTAGTTGATGTAGATTCTAAATTAAATAGAGAAATAAATTCAAATAATTCATATAACGATGATGATTTTGAAAATAATGGTTGTACACAAAGTTAAAAAAATTATGTAATAAAAATGAGATACAAATTGTAAAATATAAGAAAGATAAATATATGTCAATCTAGAAATAAAATTAAAAATGAGTGTAGAAATGGGTGTAACCAAAAATATTATTGAGTTTTTAAATGAAAATGAAATTGCGTGGATGCCAATCAATCTAGAAGTTACCAAAACTCAAAAAAATACTTTCAAGAAAATTTTACAAGTATATCATGGATCACATGATATGCCAAATTACAAGGATTTGTCAAATAAAAAATTAGTATCAGAAAGGCAAAAATTGGTAAATAGATATCAATATATATGGGTAGATACACGATTTATTAATCAAATTGATGTAGATGGAGATGTTGATCCAGAATTAGATACTCCTTATTTTGAAAGTGTATCGAAGAAAAAGAGACACTATTTTATTAGTGGATTTTATGGATATAATAAGAATCGCAGTACAACAAAGTGGGATAATGTAGAGCTTTTGGCGGGTCAAGGTTCTTATGCTAGCAAGTCATGCATTGTTTATAATAATCAACTTCCTATTGCAGATTATACTGGAAATGTAGAAGCAATTGTATCTAAGGATGATGAGATTGTTAATAAGAAATCACAAGAAACAATTAATCCAAATATTAGTTCTATGTTGAATGAAGCATTTGGAATAAGTGGAGAATGGAAATCGAATAATTATGAATCGGCGAGATGTGTTGCAATAATCCCATCACATAAGACATGTTTGGTTAATAAACATAAAACTCATTCAGCAGTAAAATCGTGGATATCTATTGGTAAAGCGAGTTGTACAGCTAAATGTTATGTATGTGGAGAAAGAAAAATTAACACAAAAAACAATTCACAGTTATGGAAGCAAGTTAAAACATATTTTGAAATATCTTGTGCTAATGATAATTGTGGTTATGATCAAGTTCAAGATTATGTAGACGATTATTGTAAAGAAAACGACTTAATGAAAAAAGATGGTTATATGATGAAAAGAAGTGATCAATGTGTTATTGAATATGAAAAGATTAGTAAATACGCTGATTTCCTAGATGATTTATTCAGAGATGCAGAAGCTCCATTAAAGAAAACATATAAGAAACCATCATCAAAACATAATCTTATAAAATATTTAGATGAAATACATACAGATATTCGAATTTTAAAGAGAGATTCAAATATTGTTGCTTTTAGTAATGGATATTTGAAACTAAGAGAATGGAAGTTTTATGAATATGATTTGAATAAAAAGTATACATTTACTGGAAAAGTATTCATCCCTCTAACATTTGATATTGATTGGCTTACTAGTAATTGGTATGATATTAAATGTCCGATTTTCGACAAAATTGTTCAGGATCAACCAGATTTGCGAGACAAAGATGTAGAAAGATGCTTTTATGGACTCATGGGTTCTTTACATTATCCGACGGGATATGATAGTATCAAAGTAGTTCCTTATTTATTTGGGGCAAGTGGTACAGGTAAGTCAACAATTGTCAGTGTAATTTTATCAACATTTTCATCGGAGATTGTAGGAACTATTAATTACAAAGAGAAAACATTTGGTAAAAGTGCATTCATAGATCACGATGTTATTATTGATCAAGACACTCCTTCTAATATGATTGAACAGTTTGGAAAAACAGATTTTCAGAAAGCTGTTTCTGGTGAAATAATTGCAATTCCTATTAAAAATCAAAAACAAGAAGAGCAACATCGAGTTGTGCAAAGAATGTTATGTTGCTCACAATATACTCAAGATGTTCAAGATACTGGAGAAGTTATTCGACGAATTGCATATTTTCAATTTAGACCAGTTCAATCTGCATTATGTTCAAATCTAGAAGAAGAATGTATTAGAACGGAATTACACAAAGTTTTAGTTAAAACACTATTAGCTCGAAATCAACTTATTGAAAGTTATGGAAACAAACCATTTCATGAGTGGAATATACCATATTTTGATTCACGAGTTGATGATGTATTAATGGATAACAATTACATTTATAGAATGATTTCACAGAATAAGAATTTTAGGGTTAGAAAAGGATACAAATATGGATTTGATGAATTTATTATTGCTTTCAACGATCATTATCGAGGACAACCCAATCGACCTAAAAAACCAAAAGTAACTGATGTAATGTTCACAAAGATGGGTCTTAGTGTCGAAAAAGATACCATTTGTAAGGATTGTGGGAAATGTTTTGCAATTAATGTTAAGTGTTGTCAAAATCATTCAAGAAACAACAAAACAACGCGATATTATATTGATGGTTTATATTATAAAGAAGAATCTTATAAGGGAAATGAGATTTGTTACAGATCTAACAATAATTATTCTTGTGACATTTCCTCGTCGGAGGATGATGAAGAATAATTACTACTAATAGAGTCTAGATATAATTTAATTAAATCATTAACTTCTTGGCTAAGATCAAAAACCTTTTCCCTTATAAAATTTTTATTTTTATTATTAGGATGTAAACATAACAAATACATATTTGATACTTTTCTTCCATAATTTTTTTCAATTAAATGTTTATAAACATTGAGTTGTAAAGAATATTGCCAATAATTTGTGTCCGGAAGATGCTCTATACAATCTTTATTTGCCCATTTATTGAAATTTGAAGTTTTTACGATTTCTTTGGTGCGCTTCCAATCATAAATTTCTAAATTATTATCTTCATTTTCAAATATCATATCTATCGAACCGGCTAACTTATATTCGTCATCCCAAACCATCATTTCAGTTCTCCAAGGTTTTAGTTTATTTTTGAAACGTTCATTAAAATTCAAAAAATATGAAAATTCTTCAGAATTGTTATTTACTTCTATGTTATTGTAAAATCTTTCAATATCTAAATGCATTGCAGTTCCTGCTTTAGATGCATCATTTGCATTATTTTCCCATAACTGTTTGATTTGTTCAGGTGTTTTACCCCAATATTTGTGAGAACAGTTCCATTTTTTTGAATTCATAATATTTTTTATAACACTATCTGCATCAAAACTTGAAAAATGTGATTTTACAAAAGTTGTAACAGAAACATAGTTAGGATCACCATTTACGGTGTAAATATGGTTCGGTTCATCAAATACAATATGGCTGTCTCTTTCATGATAATTTTTATTGGATAAGTGTGTAAACTGTTCTGCACTCATAATTAATTCTATATTGTCAAATTTTTCTTATTAATTATTTATGCTTTGTCATTATATGATGTACTATTACTATTAACATTATTCATTTCATAGTCAATTTTACTTAATAATTCATGGCTTTGAGCTGTATCAATTTCATTTTCTGATTCTAATAATTTTTGTATTGAATCAATAATTTTATCAATTGATGAAGGATATGTAGATACATTTCCACTAGGTGTTGTATTACCACCAGTTGAGTCAACATGAGTATGTGTAACATTTGCATAGTCACTTCCCGTAATTATATTGTGACCATGCTGATTACAATTTTTTTCACTTACAAATTTAGAAAGACTAGCACATTCTTTTGCAAAATATAATAATTCTTCTCGTGAATCATATTTGCTTGGAAAATCAGTAGTACTTATAATACTATTTAAAAATGATAATTGACTTTTTTCATTAAATAGGAGATCTACACTACTGAATATTACTTGTTTTTGATACATATTATACAATACATAGATAGGTACTATATATAATGTTCTAAATGAACCCGAATATGTTGAACAATGCGATAGAATTATCATGTTTCTTAATATTTCACGAAACAATCTTTTTTTTAAAGTAATTACATCAGCACAAATACCATCATCTCTTATTTCTTTTATTATTTTATCAAACTCTTCACTTGTAAATAATGAATTATTCCAATATAATTCATATATTGTATGATCAATGAAATTACCGATTGTATCTTCTAATACATTATTTAGCATTGTAATCCAATAATAAAAGTTATAAATTAAATAAGCAAAATATAATGCGCCATATTATATTGTAAACACTATAATTAAGGGTATGTCTTGCAATACTTGCAATATACCAAAACCATTAAAATTGAGCAGCACTATGTTTTTGGCATCGCATTTAACGCGTCAGTTATCACATGTCAATTTATCTTCTGACCATGAACCCCTTTTTTGTAATAATTTGTTGAAAAAAATTTCAGTTGTACTATATCTTATAGTTGATTTACTAAAAAAGGCAAATGATTTGAATTATAGTGCTCAGCAAAAGAAAGCAATTTATTTTAAATTGTCTATTATTTTTAGGCTACTCAAACTATTACGAGAGATTTATAATGATTCTATTTATTACCATAATTGGAAATTTGCAAATTATTTTCAGAACGAATATCCAGATATATATGAAGCAATTTTGAATAAAAGAATAGATGCAGACACTGCATATAAATGGTGTAAGAATAGATCAAAGAAAGGAGCCGGATTTTTAAAGAATCTTGTTGGTTATATAACACCGGATAATTTTGTATCATGGGAAAATTGTATCGGAAAAGATAATGATGAGATTTTTATTAAAGAATTAGTTAGATTAATTGCTAGGTATCAAACTACAGCTATCCTAATTGATTCTTTAAATAAAAAAACAATAGATTTGAATAAAATCATTCTTGAACAAAGAAATAAAATAACTGATTATGAATCATATTTAAGAATGCTTAACGTTGGCGGTGGTATTGGTAGAGTAGAATATTTAACCAGAGGAGATTTTAAACATACTGGAATAAATTCTGTAAATTCAAATTTTTTAATTGTTGTATCTGTTGATGGAGAAGGAGTTGGAGCATCTCTTAGTATTTTAAACGGAGAAATCAAAATTCTTAAACCAGGTAAGAATTACAAAATGAATGAAGTCATACAAATTATATATAAAGATGTGAAATACTTTTTCAAAGTTGTAGAACTAGCAATTGCAGAAGAAGAAAAAGGACAATATAATATTGCTACTAAAATTGATCTTCAGCAGATTGACGTTCAAGTTCCTATATGGACTCGTTTATATACATCACTATATCCTAAATCATTTAACTTTCTTGTATTGTCACAAATTAAAAAAGAAGTTTTAGATTTTGGTATTCAATACGTCCTTTTGAAACATGGTACAATTGGAGATGATGTATATGACCAGACTTTAACATGCGCTTTCTAAGTTTTACTATTCTTATCATCTTCTTTTTGTTTATTTCTTAAAACATCACCAAATTTTGAATCAACAATACCAGTTGCTTTTATATCATAATTCATTATCACTGCATCTAATTTAGATTCTTTCCAGACTACTAAAAAATATTTGTCACAATTTCTTATTTTATGTCCATAAAGTATTCCATTCTTCTCATTCAATAAAGCTGGAAATTTATTTTCCTTCAATTCTTCTAAAGATTTTTCTCCTTTTGTAACATCTATTATAGCATTTTTAACAATTGGGTTATTTAAATTAGATATAATTGTAGTTTTTTCTGGTAGTTCAGAACATATATCTTCAGTATCAATTATAAGTTGATTAAATAAATCCATTAATATTAATACATTACAAAAAATTAGTTTATATTTTTTATAAAACTAGATACGAAAGTGTCATAATATAACTATTTTTATGAAACATTAGTTTTTATTATTTTAACTATATTAATGGTTAAAAGTAATGGAATGTTGAGAAACATTAAGATAATTGATATCGGATTATTAGGAATGTATTATTTTATAGGTTCATTAGTATTTATTACTTTATTCAATAAAGTTTTTAGAACAATATATAGAAATGATAAATATCCTATTAAAAAAGTATCGACATTAACACTATTTTTGCAAACATGTTTTCAGGCGGCTTCAATATCAGTAATATCATTTTACTTAAGGCATTTTGTACGTGGTATTCCATATATATTTAATGGTATGTATGGTTATGATCATTTTAGAACGAAGGAAGTAAATGGTGGGGTTGTAATAGCATTTGCAATGATAACGGTATTTAGTGATTTTAAGGAAAGAGCGATTGAATTAGCCAAAAGACTGGAACTATGAGGATAGTGAACTATTTTATAAATTGTTAAATTTATATTTTTGTATACTATTAGATGTCGAACCTATATTTTTATCCTGGGCTTATAAGTTTAGAAAACAT
>CETY01033911.1_pt1 | contig 17717 bp, 19 predicted proteins | sample 361551 | NCBI WGS metagenome assembly CETY01 (sample SAMEA2623135, study PRJEB7988) | marine metagenome | biome: marine biome (ENVO:00000447); feature: deep chlorophyll maximum layer (ENVO:xxxxxxxx); material: "saline water (ENVO:00002010), including plankton (ENVO:xxxxxxxx)" | depth 45 m | reverse complement strand
TATTTTGATTTTTTTGTAAGTAAAAATTCTTTACAAATATAGTAAAAAAAACCTGCTACTAATGCTGAAGATAGTGGAGATGTAATCCACGATAAACCGATATTCCCAACCACCCCCCAGTTAATTTGATCAATACCAAGTGTATAAATACCAAAACCAACTATTGAGCCAACAATGGTATGAGTAGTAGATACAGGCCAACCTCTTAAGCTTGCTATTAATAACCATGTTCCAGCTGCAAATAAAGCAGAAATCATTCCATAGATCAGCACTTCTAGATTCCCCTCAAAAAGTGCTGGATCAATAACCCCTTTTCTTATAGTTTGGGTTACACCTCCACCAGCAAGAAACGCTCCAAGGAACTCAAATACCGCAGCTATTAAGACTGCTTGTTTGATAGTGAGTACTTTGCTGCCCACAGAAGTGCCCATTGCATTCGCTACATCATTTGCTCCAACACCATAAGCTGTAAAGAAACCGAGCATTGCAGAGGATATGAGAATTAAAGGGATACCGAATATAGTTAATTCAATTAATGTCATAACATGGAGATAATATTTGTTTATACTATACCCTCTTTTTCAAGAATTTACATGAGCGTTATAGAGTATAAATTTGAACAATATAAGTCCTTAGGACCAATAATCTATAAGAAGGAAAAATATAAGCTTCAAGTTGAATTAATGAAGCTCCAAGAAGATGTAATTAAAAATAAAAGAAGAATAGCATTGTGCTTTGAAGGTAGAGATACTGCAGGCAAATCATCAACAATTAACTTTTTTTCTGAACACCTACGTCCATCTAATTTTAGGTATGTACATTTAGGCATTCCTACAGCCCAAGAAAAAAATGATTGGTTTAAAAGGTGGGAAGCACATTTACCAGAAGAAGGAAAATTAGTTCTCTTTGACAGATCCTGGTACACCCGAGCACTTACTGAACCAACCCTCGGTTATTGCACTAAAAAACACTATGAAGAATTTATGAACAATGTTAATCAATGGGAAGATAAGTTATTAAAAAATGGTTTAGAAGTAGTTAAATTTTATTTTTCTATTGATAAAGATCAGCAAAAAAGAAGACTTTCAGCTCGCAAAAATAGCAAACTTAAATATTGGAAGTTATCAGCATCAGACAAACTGATGGTTAACAAATGGGATATTTTTACACTGTATAAGAATCAAATGTTTGATGTTACAGCAAGAGCTCATTCCCCTTGGATCATAATTAATGCCAATAACAAAATGATAGCTAGATTGAGCGCCCTTAGGTATATATTAAATACGCTTGATTACAAAGACAAAAAAACTCTTGAACCGCCTAAATGGGGTGAAGATTTAGGGGTTTACTCGTGTTATATAGAGGGGATTATGTTTGATAATCTAACCTATGAGCAATATAAAATACTCGCTCCATTCTCTGACTAATTATGAATACTGCCATAGTTGATATAGGTTCAAATGCTATCAAATACAAAATATTTGATGATAAGTTCAATGTAGTTGAATATTACAGACATCCACTGAGGTTAGGTAGAGATGTGTTTAAAAATGGTTCTTTGCAAGAATCAACCATAAAAAAGGTAGTTAAACTTCTAACCAGTTATCTAGAAATTTTTTTGGATCAAGGTATAGATTATTACTTTATAGCCACATCAGCTCTCAGAGATTGTGAAAATTCTTCAGTGTTACTTAGTGAACTAATAAATAAAAACATACACGTAAATATCATATCTGGTGATACAGAAGCTTCATTACTCTCAGAGCTTAATAAAGATATTGAAAATTCTGCTGTTATAGATATAGGTGGTGGAAGCGTAGAATTATGCATAAATAAAAAAAATAAAATACACGCTAAATCCTTTCAGCTAGGAGCAGTAAGGTTGCTGAATTTCACACAAGAAAAAAAATTAAAAGCATTAGATGAGCTAAGGAATTGGTTAAAGCAGTTTGCTAAAATTGATCATCTGTATGGGCTGGGAGGCAATCTAAAAGCACTCATGGCAGTAAACCAACTGAAAGATGTACTAACTACTAAAAATTTTAAAACTTATACCCAAAACTACCTTTCAGTACCAACAAATGAATTGATAACTACTTATAAAATCCCTCAAGACAGGGTAGATATTATCCCTGAGGCACTCAAGTTATATGAGATCATAATAGATGAACTTGCCGCTGATACGATAGAATACAGCTTCTGGAGCATATCAGACGGACTAGCCAAAAAGATTATTACAGATCAATAGTAAAAGAAACCTCATCTAATATAAGGTTTAGCCTTTTATCTGGAAGCACACTAGTCAAAATAGACACCCTAACTTGAGAGTCATAGTATTGAATTGTGCCAAGATTTTTATCGTTTGCGCCTTTTAAATTTGCAGATATTGTATTGTCTTCTTTGCAGGAAAAATTACCTAAAAGCTTATCCTTTAGCTGATTAGATGAAATTAAAAGTGTCCCATTAATATATGTGCAATTAAGGTCCTCAATAGTAAGTTCATTTATATTAATTAAAATATTTAGACCTTCAATTAGATCGACTGAAAGGTTATCTTCAATTACAAGATTGGTGATACTAAAACTGTTTGTATTAAGTGAGTTAAGATTTTTACTTATATTTCCAGAAACTTTTCTATCATCAATGGCTAAAAAATTTACTTTTACCTCGGATGAAGAAAAGTTAGTTTTATAGGTGTAATCACCAATAAAATTTTGATCTATATATAGATCCAACACTTCGCCTGAAAAAAGATTCCCATTTAGATATGAATACTCAACTGTAAAGTAATCATTGTTAGTAAGCCATTTACCGGTAAAAAATTGAATAGGTGTAAAAATGATAGCCGAACTAATTAGTAATAAAAAACTTAATACACCAATTAAGAGTTTAATCATTTATTTCTATGTTTAAGCTTAATAGGCCATCATTTTGTAGTTTAAGATCAAATGAAGCTATATCAGCATTATTTTGATCTAGAACCCTAAGCAAAGCCAAGGCATCTTCGCTGCTTAGGCCTGAGATAAGAAATGAACTATCCTTATTAGAAAATACTAAGCCCTCATTAACCAGAATTTCTTTGAATTGATTTAAATTTAAAGAATTAGATATATTTAGCTTAAGTTCTTTTATTTGTGCTAACTGTTGTTTGCTTTGATTAAATTTGTCCAGTTCTTGGAATAATTCAATCCTAGATTTATTTATATTATTAGTAATAGTTGAGGTAATCGTAAACAATGCCACAACAACAAGAATGATACTCATTGCTTGTAGCAATAACTTTTCTCTATTTGAAAATTTATAATTCATATTCAAGTGTTGTGACACGTCCTAGTTGATTTGTTTCCGTTTCTTTAATCGAAAATATAAGATCTAACCTCTTTTGCTGATTTATAAAAATACTTTCCTCTGCATCGTTTTTAAATAAACATTTAATTGTAAGTAAATTATTGGAATAGCTAGTTCCTATAATATTGGCAGATTGGCTAACATATGTAATTACTTCAGTAGATTTTTGAAGACTAGATTTTTCCATTATTCTTAATGCTGACAATTTTTTATTGATAATGTTGTCTACGTTAGAAAACTCATCTTCAGGATAAATACTGCTATAAAGTGAAGTAAGAGTTTTATCCATTTCCTTTATTTGTGAGTAGTTATAGTTAATATTCAAAACACCTAGAACATAGATAGACAATAATAGAAGTACACTCGCAATTACTGGAGTACGAGTGTTTATTCCGCTAAAAATATTTTTTAAATCAAAAATATTGAGGGTGTGGTGAATAAAATGTTTATTTGAGATTTTTAGTAAATCTTTATTTAAAATTTTTGTTATTTTAGTAGGTGAATTTAAAAGGTTAAAGCTTGCTAAGCTAAGTTTCACAAGCTCATTGTCTTGATCTAAATAAACATTTTCATCATATTCAACATTAGAGCTAAATGTTTCTTTAAAAAACAGCAGATCTGAAGTGATAAAGACTTTTTGATTAAAATTTGAGAAAACTTGTTTTAATCTCTGCTTTACACCTTCCTCTATGACAAAAAAATCATAGGCAGCATTGCAATTAAGAACCTCTAAGTTAAGCGAATTAATTCGTAGTTTAGCTAAGTTATTTATGATGCTTGCATGTATATTATTTTGATTTTTCAGTTCATGTTCAAAATATGTGTACTGCAAAATTTCATTAGGAAGTACAAATAATATGTTTTCCGCTTGAGTTAGCTCAGAAATAGAAATTTCCGAACTATTAGATCCATCAATATATACGCCGTTTTCTAGCTGATGATCTTTAAAAAAAAATATTTTCATTTCGATAAAGTTCTATAGATAACAAAATTCTTTCGTTGTAATGATAGCAAACTATTAAAGTTAAACATTTGACCTTCCATATTTAATAAATATTTAATCATTACAAAATCTGGTTTAAAAATTATACGAGATTTATCAAGTTTAGTTGTGTCAATTGCCGTTATATCTAATAAATTCTTATAAGTGTTATAGCCATTTAGTGGTTTATTTAGGATTATTCTTTCTACATCATTGATGGTTAAATCAGGAAATAAGGTTAAAAAAACTATTGAATTTTCTGGTGTTAAGCTGTTTATATTAAAACGTAAATCTGTACTAGGGACAGCACATATATCCTTATAAATCCTTGCCAAAGATTGCGTATTAAGGAGTGAGAGGTTTTTAATTTGACTCTTATGTAAAAATAGTTGGTCTGGATTTAAAGATAGATCACCTCTTGAAATATAGAAAAGATCTTCGGCACCATAGGTCTCTGGTAGAGCATCATTATCCAGGGCATCGTACAAACGGTCCAAAAGTTCATTATGAATGGCTCTATCCACTTCTGAAAGAATTAGAAGTTTTTTAAATAGTTCGCCATGAGCCTCATTTTTTACATTTATATTTTGAAAAGGCTTAACTAGTGAGTTTATATTGAAACATGTTGAGTAATCTTGAATAGATAGCGTTAATTCAGGAAACTTCTTTTGAACTGTAAAATTAATTTCTTCTTCGGCCAAACCTAGATTTCTATTAAGTATATTATTATCAATTAGTAGATCGACTAAAAAAGTTTCATAATTAATTATTTCAATACGTTTTTCTATTGAATTAGCATAGATTGTTGTCTTTAAAGTATCGCTATATATGGTTCTGCTGATTACTAGCACAAGAAAACTTAATATTACTATTAAGGCTAATGTTGAAATAAGAACAAACCCCCTTCTCATCTATAAAATCCTAGTATTTGGTTAAATTCTTGATTTTCTAATTCATAAGATAAGATTATATATGTTGGAAAATTAATACTATCTGAAGAGCCTATAGTCGGAAAATAATCAGTTAAATCAGTTATTTCATCACCAAAAGCAATACTAAGATTTTCGATATTTTCTAAGAGTATCTTGTCTGATAAAACGATATTTTCATTGTTTGCGAGTGTGGTGGTGCGAGCAAGATTGTTATCTTTGTATGTGTAAATAACCCTCCGTAAATTTGAATTTGACATGGATATGTCACTTGAGTTTAAGGATACAAAAGTTAGTATTCTTTCATCGTTTGAACCAATCAAAGAAACATTTAGATTGTTATAATTTTGGTCTTTCATTTTAAATGGTACAGCCTGAATAAGGTCTAGGCGCATTAAATGCATAGCATTAGCATGCTTGGCGTCGCTATTGATAGTCTTATCAATTCTGTCCTTAAGAAACACTGTATTTGATAGGAAATCGAATGACATTATCGAAATGATTGCTGCTGCCAAAAGAGCAATCAATACCTCTAGTAACGTGAAACCTCTATTAATCATTTAATAACTGTAATGAAAATAGATTGATTGTTAACCGTAACATCTACACGAATTTCATCAAATTTTTGATATTTGGTTACAACTGTCTCTGAGATATTAGTAATATCAAGAACTTCAGTTATTTCTGATTTATCTATTTGAGGCTCAGAAGTGTAAATTGTAAGCAGGTTTAATCTATTATTTGAGTCATTGATAAAGGATTTTTTTAACTCCTGAGATTTAAGGTTTTGTTCTATAAGCTGGCTATATGCTAAGAAAGTAATTGAAATGATTAATAAAGATATTACAACTTCAAGCAAGCTGAACCCCCTCTTAAATTTATATTTCAATTATTTCACCATTTTTTAATGTTAATGATTTAATTGTGGTCTCGTAGCCAGAAGAAATTATCATAAATATTTCATCATCGTCTTCGACAACAATCTCTTTATTGAGTGTATCTGTAACAGAATAAATATCGCTAAAATTCTCTGATTTGATACTTTCCCACAACCCTTCATTCAGAACATTAATTGATGATGAAGTAAACCCGTATGTATTACCGCTATACATGCTCAGAATCATATATTCTTGAAATATCTGTTCATATGAATTGAAGTTTTTGGGTTGGTTGAGAATTAAATAAAAAGAAGTACCAGATATAGAAATTATCGTTAAGACAATTAATATCTCTAATATCGTGAAACCTTTACTTAACCCAATTGCCGATATCTGCATTTTCCCCTTCACCACCTGGCTGCCCATCAGCTCCTAGAGAGATAATGTCATACTCGCCAAATTGGCCTGGAAAATTATAAACATAATCATTGCCCCAAGGGTCTACAGGAATCTTGTTTATATAGCCACCAATAGGATATTTAGATGCATTTCTAAGATTTCCTGGGTTGGCTTTAAGGCTTGCCAATCCTTGCGATGAATCAGGATATTTGCCTTCATTGATTTTAAACATTACTAAGGCTTGTTGCAGTCTAGATATATCTTGTCTAGCAACCTCAGTATAAGCATTACTTAAGGTAGGTAAAAAGTTAACTGAAACCAATGAAACCAAAAGCCCTAAAATGACTATTACTATAAGCAGCTCTAATAAGGTAAATCCTTTTTTTATTATTTTTTTCATATATTGAATATTAAATTATTCATTTGCAATAAAGGCAACATTATTGATAAAACAATTAGCATTACAAATACGCCCATGGTTAATATAACAATAGGCTGGAGAAGTGTTAATAGGATATTTCTTCTTGTATCTACCTCTTGGTCTAAAAAATCCTTTGTTTTCTCAAACATCTCACTGACCTGGCTCCCCATATCACCTGAACTAAGCAATTGTTCAAATACGTCAGGAAAAATCTTGGCTTGAATAAAAGCTTTGCTGATAGAAGTGCCTGAAACAACCTTACTAACCACTTCAGTAACCTTAAATTTTAAAAACTTATTTTTGAAAGTATTTTGCGCAATTTGTAAGCTATCTATTGTGTTAAGACCAGCTTTAGTCATTAGTCTCATAGATGAACAAAATCTTGCTGTTTGGTCATAGAGTATTATCTGGCCTATTAGTGGCATAGAGAGAAAATATTTAGCTATTCTTTGTTGAAATGAATCTGATACAAATTTTGTGACCTGTAATATGTAAACACTCGATGTAATCACTAAAGCAATAAGAAGTATGATGGGGAAGATTTCAGAAAAATTTAAAAGTGATCTTGTAAGTAGCGGCAACTCTACATTTGAATTAATAAACTGCTCTACTACCTGAGGTAAAACAAAACTTAACAAAGAATAAATAACAGCAATTGAAACAAGGAATAAGATTGCTGGGTAAACTAATGCTCCAACCACCTGGGATCTTATCTTCGCCTCTTTGTCTAAGTAGATTGATAGATCGAGAAACACTTCTGCTAATGAGGCAGAAGTTTCCCCTGCATATATAGTAGATGTATAAATTTCATCAAAGATTGAAGGGTATTTTTTCATAGCAGAACTCAAGCTATTACCTTCAGTAATATCTTCATTAATGCTTAAAAGAATTTGAGAAAATTTAGAATTTGATGTTTGTTTGCTCAAGAGTAATAAACATTTTTCTATTGGTGTACCAGCGCTAAGCAAGGCAGACATTTGTTTTGTAAAAATAGAAAGTGCATTAGATGAAATTTTAACTTTAGATTTTTTTTGTGTTGATGATGTGATATTGAGTGGATTTAGGCCTCTATTTATGAGTAATTCTTTAGCCTCTTCAATATCAGACGCATTGATATAACCAGTTGTGTTATTTTCATTGGTATCGAATGCTTTGTACTTGAATGTAGCCATTAATCTTCTGTAACACGCATGAGCTCAGCTAAGCATGTATCCCCGTTAGCTACTGCAATCAATCCATTTTCATATATTTTTTTATTATTTTTATATACTGAATCTGTAATTTCGTTTTCAGATGCAGAATTATGAATAAGTTCACTTACTTCACTATTTATATTAATAAATTCTCCTATACTCAAACGCCCTTTATAGCCAGTGTTTTCACAGCTCTCACAGCTACTTGCTTTGTATATCTTGCCTTTTAATTTATATTTTTCTAATAAATTATTTTTTGAATCATCGTCTAATACTTTGCACAAAGGGCAAAGTCTTCTAACTAGTCTTTGGGAAAGAACGAAAACTAAACTCGATGATAGTAAATAAGGCTCAATACCCATATCACGTAGCCTTGTAATGGCATTTACAGCACTATTTGTATGAACTGTTGAAAGAACTAAATGTCCCGTAAGACTTGCTTGAATTGCGATTTCAGCAGTTTCCTTGTCTCTAATCTCTCCAACCATCACAATGTCTGGATCTTGTCTTAAAATAGCTCTTAAACCCTTTGCAAACGTTAATCCTGTTTTATTATTAACCTGCGTTTGTCCTATGCCATCTAAGGCATATTCAACTGGGTCCTCTATAGTCAAAATATTTTGAGACCTATCTGATATTTCTCGGAGACCTGAATAAAGTGAAGTAGTTTTTCCAGAACCAGTTGGACCAGTTACTAGTATGATGCCTTCTGATTTAGATAAATTTTTGCGGAAATTTTCCATAATTTCTTCAGTAAAACCTAGCTGGTCAAGATGAATATGTGTCTTGTCTTTTTCTAATATCCTCAATACCACTCTTTCGCCAAATGAAGAAGGGAGTGTAGATACCCTTAGATCGATATCTCTTTTACCTACTGAAATTGAGATCCTGCCATCCTGTGGAAGCCTTCTTTCCGATATATCTAATTTGGACATTATTTTAATTCTAGAGATAATCATTTGTGTAATGTTCTTCTGATATTGGAGAACTTCTCGCAAAACACCATCTACTCGAAATCTTATGCTTAATTTGCTTTCAAATGGTTCAAGATGAATATCTGAGGCTCTTGCTTTAACTGCTTTTGTTATTGTGGCATTAATTAATTTTATGATAGGACCTTTATTTTTATCATCTAATAAATCATCAGAAGGAGATATAGCATTAGCAATATCCAACAAATCTAAATCTTCAATGTTGCTAAAATCATATTCGTCTGATTGGTTGGTATACAACTCTGTTAGTAAACTTTCAAAATCATCATCTGAATAAATTATTTTTTTAATATCATTTTGTAGTAAATTTTGGATAGAGGATAAAACTGAGGGCTTTAAAGAACCACAAATATGAATAGTAGATTTACTAGAATCATTTACAAGGGCAATTTTATTGGTTTTGCAGTAACTATAAGATAATGGAAGATTCATTATTAATCACTAGACTCTTCTTCTTGGAGTAATTGTTTAGCCCTTATGAGGTTAAATTTTTCTTCAGATAAATCTTTAGTAGTAATAGAATCTCTTAAAATTGTTGGTCTCAAAAAAATCATTAAGTTTCTTTCTTGCACAGACTTTGCTGATGATCTGAAAAGAGCGCCTAAGATTGGTAAATCTCCAAGTAAAGGCACTTTATTAATAGATTCTTGAACATCTTCACTAATAAGACCGCCTAAAACTAGAATTTCCCCATTGTCAGCTAGCACAGTAGTTTCTATCTCTCTTTTATTAGTTATCAAGTCTGAAGAGTTAGGGAGTTGTGATCCAGCTATGCTGGAAACCTCTTGTCTTATAAAAAGTGCAACAGAATCAGCTTCATTTATTTGAGGTTTAATTTCGAGCTTGATACCAATTTCTTCTCTGGCAGTTGTTCTGAAAGGTGTAAGATTATTAGTTCCCAATGATTCACCAGTTGTAACAGGTATTTCTTGTCCAACCAACAAAGAAGCTTCTTCATTATCCATCACTACTGCTGATGGAGTTGAAAGAATGTTTGAGTTTGAATCGTCCCTCAATACGGAAAGAAGCATAGCAAAGTTATCTTCACCATCAATTAAGTTCCCTACTCCTGCAACTAGACCTCTAGTACCAAGCAATGAAGAAGCAGCATTGGCAGCTGCACCAAGTCCAGAATCATCATCAGCAGCGGTAGCCAATGACAATAGATCAGGGCTTGTAGTAGATGGAAATCGTGTTAATGCAATTGGTGTATTATTTGAAGAATTTCCAGAATAAATAGTATCGACACCTAAAGCTTTTGCGGATTCATCTGATATTTCCACAATGATAGCCTCGACATATACTTGTGGCCTTCTAATATCCAACTGCTTAACTATGGATGTTAATGTTCTTATTGTTTGTGGGTTTGATCTTATTACTATTGAATTAGTTTCTTCATGTGAAGTAATTACAGTTTTATAGTCTATGTTCTGTTCTTGATTAAAAGAGGCAGAGATATCTTTGAGTATTTTTAATATGTCCTCTGCTTGCGAATAATTTAAGTAAATTACTTTAGTATTCTCATTAAGGTTATTGTCTAAGTCTAGCTGAGATATGACCCGTTTAGCTCTGGTTACAATCTCTAATGGTCCACTAAAAATTAACTTGTTAGAGCCCTGAAATGTTGCAACAGCTAATTTATCGAATCTTGTATTAGGGTCTGTTTTTAATGAATTTATCAGTCTTAAAGCTTCTATAGCCGATAGGTTCTTTAATTTAAACTCAGAAATGCTTGTATCAAGTTCTGAGTCTAAGTTTCTTATTATCTCTTTAACTCTTTTAATATTATCTGCATCATCAGCAATAAGAACCTCTCTATCATTATTAAGGGCAACAATATATGATCTAACACCAACTATTGGTTTAACTGCATTTACTATGTCTTTTGCACTGGAAAACCTCAATTTAATAACTTCAGAGCCTATAGAGCCCATAAATTGACCACTTTCTGTGAAATTTTTTACACCTTCTTGTGATGGGATAACTCTATATATATCACCATCTTTTAGAACGTTATATCCCTGAACTTCCATTGTAGAAATGAAGACTTCCCAGATAGATTCTGAGTTTAAAGGGGCATCTGAATAGATAGAAATAACGCCTTTAACTCGTGGGTCTAAAATTATTGTTTTATCAGTAAGTAGAGCAATATCTTGAGCAAATGTTTTTATATCTGCATCTTTGTAAAATATATTCTGATCTTGTGCTGCTATTGAAAGAGTCAATAATGCTGTAAAAAATAATTTTTTCATATTTAATCCTTTGTGAGATCTATTCGGTCTTGGTTAAAAGATTTCTCAGAACCTATGATATCAAGAAAACTATAGTCTTTTCCATCAAAAAAATATGCTCTTGAACCTTCAACATGGGAAAAGCTAATTTGGTTGGATATATTATCTCCCTGTTCTATTAGTTTATATTTACTTTTATCAAGGATAATAATTGTACTTTCTGGGTTATTCCCTCTTATACCTACAAGCTCAAAACCTAATGCTAACTTCTGAGCAGAATCAATAGAGCCTACTTGTTGATTGGTGCTTACAGATTGTTTGTTAATTTTATTTGGTTTTGGCAACTGATCATTAATATTCACATTGGAAAAAGATAAGAAGCCAAGATTCGCATAAAAAATTAATACAACCAACAATAAAGCAGAAAATATTGTCAAACGAATTAGGCTGGTTTTATTCATGATTAAATTCTACTACTTGTCTTTAAATGAAACAAAAAATTCACTTCCTTCGTTAATGCGTGATTCAACACTAACATTAGCACCTAATCTTTGTGAAAGCTGTTTAACCAAAGCAAGACCTAAGCCAGTACCTTTTGTATGTGCTCTAGCTTTTGATGTACGATAAAATCTCTCAAATATTCTGCTCAGACTAACTTTATCAATACCATAGCCATGATCTTTGATACTTATTGTGGTGTAATTTTTATCACAAGACGAATTAAATTTTATTTTTGAGCCTTTAGGTGAGTATTTAATTGCATTATTAAGTAAATTGGAAAATATAGTTCTAAACGATTCTTTATCAGTTTTTATTGTTATATTTTCTTGAATGTTATTTTCAACTATTAGGCCCTTTTCTACTACTAAGGCTTCAATAGTTGTTAAAATTTTGTTTATTTCTCTATGAGGCATAATCTTTTCATACTTTGAAACTAGTCCTCCAAATTCTATTTTTTCTAATTCTAATAAATCTTCTATCATTTCAGTTAAACGCTCAGAGTTGTCTAGGATTGATTTGGTAAATTTTTTAGCAACTTTAGGATCCTTTATATTTCCAGAATACAGAGTTTCCGAGCCAGCTCTTATAACTGATACTGGTGTTTTAATTTCATGTGAGATATCTGAAATAAGGTTTTTCCTTAAATTCTCTAGTTTTCTTAAGGAAGAAATATCATTTATAACAACTATAAATTCATTTGTTGAATCCATTTTAGATGCCGAAAGTAGGAAATATTTATCTTCCTTATTTTGTTTAAAAGACATTTCTAATTCAGCAGAACTTAATTTTTTTACTTTTTTTAGAAGTTTATTTATGGGTTGTAATTTCTTAGTTGCAATTTTATCGCCAAGAAAAAACTGGTGTTTTCCAAACATCTCTAACGCAATATCATTTGTAAATCGAACCTTAAAACTTTTATTAAAAATTATTACGCCCTGATTAACACTATCTAAAACAGTACCAAATTCTGTTCTTTGCTCAATAGCCTGCCCTATTTCGTTATTAAGTCGTTGTGCTATTTGTCTTACTGCATCAGACAATGTATCTAATTGTTTATCTCCACTGTTTTCAATGTCTTTCATTGCCTTCCCTTTAATAGCTTGCCTAGTGCTTTTTAGGAGAGTATCTAAGTCCCTACGTAAATTATTTTCGACATTTAAGCTTAGGAAGCTTGAAGACAGAATAACCATTAAAAAAAGAATCAAAAATGGATATATAAAGAAGTTAAAGAAAGATTCATATATATCAAAAGGCAATGCAACTCTAACCACACCTTGAGTTAAATCTTCTTTATTTCTTACTATTGCTACATAAATTAAGTCTGCACCAGTAGTATTACTGGTTCTTCTTGAGCTTCCATAGGAATTAGTTAAAGCTTCCTTTATTTCAAATCTTGTCTCCGGAGAATGTTTTTCTAATGAGGCTAAATCATCATAATCAATTACTGAGTCTCCTATTACATTCCACTCGCCATCAATTATGGTTACTCTCAATTTATTAAACTTGGTATCTGATAATGCAAGTGCATCAGCATAACTATCAAAATCAGTTTTCTTACTGGTTACCGGTAAAAGAGTGTTAATAGATTGGGCTTGTATATACAGAGACTCAATAAGTTGTAGTCGTGAATTATTGTAAATAAATGAAGAGAAGATTGTAACGACAATAAAAACTATGAAGGTTAGAAAGGTAATAGATAAAAGAAAAACCCTCGAAATCTTAATTTTACTAAGGAAGTTTGCCATTAAGTGTGGTTATTAAATCTGTACCCAACGCCTCTAATGGTTTGAATAAGGTTACCAGTTTTATCTAGTTTTTCTCTTAAACGCTTAATATGAGTATCAACTGTTCTAGTTGTAACTTCTGAACTTAAGCCCCAAACATCTGCCAGTAATTGATCTCTTGTTTGTACCCTGCCTCTTCTTTTAAGCAAGTGTTTTAACAGTTTAAATTCAAGTGCTGTAAGTATTATATCTTTGCCATCTACAGTAACGTTATGTGCATCTAAATTCATTAGAATTGGCCCATATTCAATTGTTTTCTCATTTGCGCTCATTTCAGATTGTTTCTTTAGAATCACCTTTACCCTAAGTATTAATTCTCTGACACTAAAGGGCTTTGTTACATAATCATCTGCACCTAGCTCGAAACCAACTATGCGATCAATTTCTTCCCCTTTAGCCGTTAACATAATGACTGCAATGTCATTAAAGGTGTCACTCGTTCGTATTTCTCTGCAAACATCCAAACCAGATATTCCTGGCAACATTAAATCTAATATCACCAAATCTGGTTTTTTTCTTTTGATTTCTTTAAGACAAGATTCACCATCAGAAAAGCTATTGACCTTAAATCCCTCATTTTCAAAATTAAAGGTTAAAGCGTCTTTTAAATCAGGTTCATCTTCAACTATATATATTTTATGTGCCATGCTATTAAGATCTCATTATTTTACGACAAAAGCTTTTTTATGCTTACCCTATCAATTTTTTCTGATGCAATTCTAGGCAATGGGTCGTTGGTATACATTATTATTTCTGGAATTTTATAATTTGCCAGCTTATCAGATAAGAAATTATTTAAATCCTGATTATTGATTGGTGCTTTTGTGTAAATATATGCACCAACAATCTCTCCAAATTTATCATCACTTATACCGCTTACACAAGATTCTATAATATCCGGGTGCTTATCAAGAGCGTTCTCTACTTCTAAGCAAGATATGTTCTCCCCACCTCTTATAATTAATGCCTTTTTTCTATCTAGAATGAATAGGTACCCATCCTCATCAACATAACCTAGGTCACCAGTTCTTAACCATCCATCAACTATAGTTTTATTCGTTTCTTCTTCGTTCTTTAAATACCCTATAGTGTTTGAAGGAGATTTAAATACTATCTCCCCTATCTGGCCAGTCGATAAAAAGTTATCTTCATCTCCCATTACCTCAATTTCAGTGATATCAGGTACAACTAAACCAGCACTATTTGGTCTTTTTAAATAGTCTTCTCCTCTTAAGATTGTTCCCAAAGCTGAAGTTTCTGTCATCCCCCAGGCAAAAGTCATTGGAATGCGAAATTTCTCATGCAGATTAAATACTTGTTCTTCTGGTCTTGCTGCTCCTCCTGCTCCAATATCAATAAGAGAACTTAAATCATAATCATCAATATCTGGATGATTGAGTAAATCCCAACTTTGGGTAGGTACTCCACTAAGGTTTGTAACTTTATGTTCTTTAATGAGTTCTAGAGCATATTTAGCTTCCCATTTATGCATTATTATCAATTTTCTTTTGGCTAACATAGATAATAGAAACTGTGTTACTAGACCTGTTACATGGAATAAAGGTACGTTGATTAATACTGAGGCATTCTCAACGTCTAATAAAACTTCATTGTGAACAATTTTTCTTAATTCACCGATGGTATAAAAGCTAAATAGTGAATTTATAACAGCTAAATGAGTTAACATGACGCCTTTCGGTAAACCTGTTGATCCAGATGTATAAAGAAGAACTGATACATCTTCTTCTGATGCATTTGCTTCAGGCCAATTAGCAGCATCCCCAGCACTTACTAGATCGTAGGTGTCTTGTGTTTCTGAGCTTCCTGTAACAACGCACTGTATATTTAAATGTTGAATTAATTGAAATCTTTTTGTATCGGCAAATATCAGTTTTACTTCGCTGTGTTCTATCCCATAACTTAATTCTTCTGTTTTCCACCAAGAATTAAAAGGGACTACTGTGACGCCAAAAGCAGCTAAAGCCACATATATTACAACCCACTCTGTGCAGTTTTGCATACAAATACCAATTTTATCTCCTGGTTTAATGCCTTGCTTCTCTAAATAGGAAGCAATATTTTTTGCTTTTGATATCACCTCAGCAAAACTTAGCTCATCACTATTTTCTACAACAAAAGGAAAATCACCATGCAAGAATTCTATTACTACGAACAGATCCCGCATTGTTTTAGGAGCATTTTTAAAAACTTTAAATGATGATCCGTTTATATTTCTATCATCTAGCTCAAGTAAGGGATTTACATCTCTTAACTGAGCAAATGCTTCTTTTAGGTTTTCCTTTGTAGATATTTTGGGTTCAGACATATAATAAAAACTTAAGTATTACGATTATGTCAGAAGAAAAATTTTTTGTGAATAAATTCCTCTATTTCCAGGAAAAGAATCAAGATGATTACTTCTATAACTCATTAATTTATATCTTTGAGCATAATGAAGATGGCGCTTTGGGCATTGTGATGAACAAAGTTATTCCAATTAGTGAAAATATAATCTTTAAAACATTGAAGATTGATACAGATTTTGAACGAAAAAACCTATTGAATGGAGGCCCCGTTGATATGAATAAATTATTTGTGATCCATAATCAACACGATCAAACAGAATCTTTAAATGTTGAGAATGGATTGAGCTTAACTTCCAGTATGGATGTATTGGAAAATATTGGTACTGGAAGCTTTAATCACTCTTATAGGCTTGCTTTAGGGTATTGTGGCTGGGATGCAGGGCAACTTGATTTTGAGGCTACTAAGAATAGTTGGTTAATTGTGGAAGCCCCAAAAAATATTATTTTTGATGAAGAGCCAAAAAATTTAGTTAAAAGAATATCAAAAGAGGTTGGCTATGATATTGATAAAATTCAAAACAGTGAGATCATAACTAAACACTAATGAAAATTTTTATATCAATTGCTTCTTATCAGGACTTGTTATTACCAATAACAATAAATAGTGCATTTACAAATGCCAAATTTAAAGAAAATTTAAGATTTGGAATCATCGATCAATGTAAGGTTAAGTTAGATTTCTCTAAAGCTAAGGTAAAAAACCAAATAACATACATTCATATAGACCCTAAAGATGCTAGAGGTCCTTGTTGGGCAAGATCTTTGGCGCAAACCTTAATAAGTGATGAAGAATATTTTCTTCAAGTCGATTCTCACACTACTTTTGAGAAAGACTGGGATGTCTACTTGATCGAATACTTAAAAACACTTAAAAAAAATAATAATAATCCAGTTATATCGGCTTATCCGAGAGGGTTTGAAATCGTGGACTTTGATAAAAAAATATTTAAAAAGGTTCAAGAAGATGACCATTCAACACATGTAATGGTCCTAGACAAGGAAAAAACATTTAAGGATGGTTATTTTTCTATGCAAAAAGGCTTACCTTCCCAATCTAAAAGTATTTATAAAGGTTTCTTGATATCTGCAGGCTTTTTATTTGGAGAACGAAATATGGTGGAAGATGTTCCATATGATCCTAATCTTTATTTCGAAGGGGAAGAAACCACAATGGCTCTTCGATTATTTACTAACGGGTATGATATTTTTCATGTTCCTAAAATACCTCTCTTTCACTGCTATGTAGATTACTCCAACGAAGCTAAAAGACCTATGCATTGGAATGAGGAAGAAAATAAAGATAGAACAGTACAGTGGCAATCGCTTCAAGCTAGGAGCAAAGAACGCATTAATCGCATCATTACTGGCGATATAAAGGGATCTTTTGGCTTAGGGACCAACAGAACCTTAGATGAATACAAAGATTTCTGTGGGATAGATATAAAGAATAGGAAAATCATTGATAACGACAAGGCTTTTAATTTTAAAAAACTTTTTGAATTGGATTGGAAAAACACTCCTAAAAAGAAAAATTTCTTATGGTAAATAAATTATATGTCGTATTTTTACTAGTATTTTCTCTGTTGAGCTCTTCTGCTGTTATAGAAGGAAAAACAGTCCAGGCTACAGATTCTATGGTGGTTACGAGACATTACCTAGCATCTCGTATCGGTAATGATGTTCTAAGAGCTGG
>CETY01020043.1_pt1 | contig 17740 bp, 20 predicted proteins | sample 361551 | NCBI WGS metagenome assembly CETY01 (sample SAMEA2623135, study PRJEB7988) | marine metagenome | biome: marine biome (ENVO:00000447); feature: deep chlorophyll maximum layer (ENVO:xxxxxxxx); material: "saline water (ENVO:00002010), including plankton (ENVO:xxxxxxxx)" | depth 45 m | reverse complement strand
CTAGTAAAAGAAATTACATGTTTGAATTAGAAACAATAATTAAAAGCTCTTCGTTTAATTAAAAAGTTAACCCCTATTTTTTTACTTCATCATCTTTTTTAGCCCCATCTTCCTTAGTAGCATTTTTAAACTCCTTGATGCCACTTCCTAAACCTCTCATTAGTTCAGGAATTTTTCGCCCACCAAATAATAGAAGAATAACAGCAATTATTAGGATAACTTGAGGCCCACCAATCATTCCGTTTATAATATTAAATAACATAAAATAAATATTTAGTACAAAGGTAAAGAATTATTTGAAGTATAAGATAGGACTCCATTATCATAGTTGAAGTTGTATATTTGTAAATGATGAAAGATCCAAAACAAATTAAATCTTCAGGGGTAAAAAAACTATTTAATCAATTTAGGATTGTAGTTATTAACGAGGAGACATTTGAAGAAAAGTTTATTTTTAAATTATCGCCAATTACAATTATACTGGGTACGATTATATCGATTATATTTATTTCTTCAATCACGTATTTAACCATAGCATATTCTCCAATCAGAGAATTTATACCAGGGTATACATCAACTAAAATGAGAATAGAAGCAATTTCTAATGCTATCAAAATTGATTCAATTACTCAAAATATTAAAAAGCAGCAGAGATATTTATCTTCTATTAAAAGTGCTCTTTCGGGTGAGATACAAATTGAGGAAATTACAAACCTGTCGACAGAGGAATCAGTAAAACAGTTAAAAAGCCAGCCAGAAACTTCAAAAGAAGATTCAATTCTAAGGGCAAAAGTTGCTGAAGAGGATAAATATAATGTAAAAATAAATAGTGATGATAAGCGACTCTTATTATTGTTTACACCTGCTAAAGGAATAATTTCTGAAAAATTTAACGTTCAAAACAAGCACTATGCTGTAGACATAGCTTTACAAGAAAATGAACCAATTAAATCAGTATCAGAGGGAACTGTAATTTTTTCAGAATGGACTGCAGAAACAGGGTATGTAATTATAATCGAACACTCATCTGGATTAATTTCTGTTTATAAACACAACTCTTCTTTAACCAAACAACAAGGAGATAATGTAGATTCTGGAGAAGTTATTGCTTTAGCTGGAAACACTGGGGAGTACTCTTCAGGGTACCATCTTCATTTTGAGCTTTGGACTGATGGTTACCCTTTAGACCCCGAAAAATTCATTGACTTTTCAAAATAATTGATGAAAAAAATAGCAGCAAAAATTTTTGCAAAATATATTAATTGGAAAAGCAAAAGTTGGATTAACAATCCAATTAGGGCACAGGATAAAATTTTCAAATTCTTAATAAAGAATGCAGTAAAAACTAGATTTGGTATAGATCACGATTTTTCTTCAATAACTAATTACGATGATTACAAATCAAGTGTTTCAATTAACGATTATGAACAAATCAAGCCATATGTAGATCAAATAATCAGAGGAGATAAAGATGTTTTATGGCCGGGCCAGCCAATATATTTTGCTAAAACAAGTGGCACCACATCAGGAGCAAAGTATATTCCAATAACCAAAGAATCGATGCCTTCACATATAAACTCTGCTAGAGATGCTATTTTAAATTACATTTATCAAACAGGAAATGTTGATTTTGTTACTGGAAAGCAGATATTTATTCAAGGAAGTCCAATTTTGGATAATCTAAATGGAATATCAATTGGACGCTTATCAGGAATTGTTGCACATTATGTTCCTTCGTATTTACAAAATAATAGAATGCCAAGCTGGAAAACAAACTGTATTGAAGACTGGGAGGAAAAAGTTGATGAAATTGTAAATGAAACTGTTGATCAAAACATGACCGTTATTGGTGGAATACCATCTTGGGTTCAAATGTACTTTGAAAAAATAATTTCAAAAACGGGAAATAAAGTAGGAAAGCAATTTTCAAGATTTTCCTTGTTTATTTATGGGGGTGTTAATTTTGAACCCTATAAAAGTTTATTTCAAAGCCTAATAGGAAGAAATATAGATTCTATTGAGCTTTTTCCAGCCTCTGAAGGATTTTTTGCTTACCAAGACAGGTTTCCTAGTGAGGGGCTTCTTTTACTTGTCGATAATGGAATCTTCTATGAATTTGTTGAAGCGGATAAGTTTTTTGACACAAATCATCAAAGAATATCATTAAAAGATGTAAAAGTAAACACAAACTATGTCCTTATATTATCCTCAAATGCTGGGCTGTGGTCATATAACATTGGAGATACAGTTTCCTTTGTTTCTGTCCAGCCCTACAGGATAGTAGTTACAGGAAGAATAAAGCATTTTATTTCAGCTTTTGGAGAACACGTTATTGGAAAGGAGGTTGAAACTGCAATAAAAAGTATAATTAATGAAACATTAATTGAAGTACGCGAATTTACTGTCGCCCCTCAAGTGAAACCAAAATCAGGACTTCCATTTCATGAATGGTTTATTGATTTTAAAACACCTCCTCCTGATATGAATATATTCTCAAAGAGCTTAGATAATGAAATGAGAAAGCAAAATATTTATTATGATGACTTGATAAAAGGGAAAGTTCTACAAAACCTTGTTGTTTCAATAGTTGAAAGTCATGGGTTTGAAAATTATATGAAAAAGATAGGAAAACTTGGAGGACAGAACAAAGTGCCAAGATTAAGTAATGATAGAAAAATAGCCGACAACCTCGAACTTAAAAATTGAAAATGGATAAAACAAGTAAAGTATGTTTTGTCTATTCTTCACTCACATCTTTTGTAGAAAAAGACTTAAAATCCCTAAACTTAATAGTAGACAAAGTTTTTATAATAAAATCACCTCCATTTAAAAATCTTTTTCGTTTTTTAATTAATAGACTTAATGAGCTTTTTAAGAGTATAATTTTTATTTCCAGATCAGATAATCTAGTAATATGGTTCAGTGATTATCATTCGACTATTCCTTTGTTGATTTCTAAAATATTTTTTGTGAAAAGTATTTTAATTATTGGAGGATATGATGCAATTTCAGATAAAAAACTTAATCATGGAGTTTTCTCTAAAACCAACTTTAGACAAGTATTATCAAAATTTAATATGTGGTTAACAACCAATATCTGGGTTGTTGATAAAACATTAGCTGAAGGTTGTAAACAGGCTTTAAGACAAAATAAAATTAATTCAGGAATTTTGAATTGGATGCCTAAACTAAAAAAAAAGATTAGCATAGTTCCAACAGGCTATTCATCATTATTTTGGAGAAAGGTCAAAACAAAAGAATCAAATACTGTTTTAACTGTTGCTAATTTTAGTGATCAAAGAGTTATAAAAATTAAAGGAATTCCTTTTGTATTAAGACTAGCAAAAGAGTTACCAGAATTTAACTTTATAATTTTGGGAGTCAATAGTGAAGAATTAATTCCTAAAAACTTAAGACACCCTAACGTTAGTATTATTAAACAAAAAAACAAAGTTCAATTAAGAGAATATTTTTCAACTAGTCAATTTTATATTCAAGCATCTCGACTAGAAGGATTACCTAATGCTCTTTGCGAAGCTATGCTATGTGAGTGTATACCAATTGGAAATTCTGTTTTTGGAATACCTAGTGCTATTGGAAACACGGGGATGTTGTTTAAAGGTCCATCAGAAATAAAAAAAGTGATTAGCTTTTTAAAAAATAATGATAAGATTGGAAATCAAGCCCGAAAAAGAATAATATCACTTTTTAGTGAAGAAAAAAGAATCAAAAAATTTAAACAGATATGAAGTGAAGTCAAAGGCAAAGGGTTTTTTGTTTTATCGAGAATCTAATAATTTAGGCGACTATATTCAAAGCATAGCTGCTAAAAAACTAATTGATGAAAGAGCAGTTCCAATAGACAGGGAAGCATTAAATTCATATAATGGTCCAATTACTAAATTAATAATGAATGGATGGTTTATGGAAAACTCAAAAAATTGGCCACCATCAGACAATATTAAACCTTTGATGATTTCTTTTCATATAAATCCAATTGCTGTAAAAAACATGCTTAAGCCCATTGGTGTTGAATTTTTTAAAAAACACGAACCTATAGGATGTAGAGACTTATATACCCAAAATGTTTTAACCCAACATGGAGTTGAGTCATATTTTTCAGGATGTTTGACACTAACTTTAAAAAATAAAAACAAAAATAAAACAGGTGAAGGAATTCTTGTTTTGGGAGCAATAGACAGAATTAAACCAAAAATTAATTTAAAAAGTTTTATTCTGGATATTTTAAAGTTTCCAAAAAAATATAAAAAATATAAAACTTCAAGAATTAGACTAAATTCTTTTATTAAAAGGCTTGGAGATTCCAAGATTATATATAGCTCTCAAATTGTCAAATCAAAAGCATATTCTGAGCAAGAAAAATTTTCTCTTGCAGAAAAACAATTAGACTTAATTTCAAAATCCAGAATAATTATCACATCAAGAATTCATACAGCACTTCCCGCAATATCATTGGGTGTAAAAGTAATTTTTTTAACAGATGGACTTGACCATATAAATCAAAAGAGCAGACTTGAAGGTCTTTCAGATTATTTTTATTGCTGTAATACTAATGATCTAAAAAATATTGATATAAATAAAATTAGACCAAAAAAAAATCACACGACAATTTCTCATAGCCTCAAGGAAAAGGTCAAAAAATTCTTAGACAGTGACAAGTAATAACTTATATTTAAAAAAATTTTATTGATGAATATTTTAGTTATTGGATCAGGAGGTAGAGAGCATACATTTTGTTGGAAAATAGCTCAAAGTCCAAAATGTGAAAAATTATATGCCGCACCTGGAAATGCTGGAACTTCTCAAATAGCAACTAATCTTCAAATTGACATAAATGATTTTAAAGCTATTAGAAAAGCAGTAATAAACTATAAAATCAAAATGGTTATTGTTGGACCGGAGGCACCATTGGTTAACGGAATTAAAGATTTTTTTGAATCTTATCAAGAGTTATCAAAAGTAAATATTATTGGTCCTGGAAGAAATTCTGCTAGACTTGAAGGAAGCAAGTCATTTGCAAAAGAATTTATGAATCGCTATGATATTCCAACTGCTAAACACTCTGAGTTTACATCTTCTTCAATAGAACAAGCCTATGATTTTTTAAAAACAATGACGCCCCCCTATGTTCTAAAAGCAGATGGCTTAGCTGCAGGTAAAGGAGTTTTAATTATTAATAATATTGATCAGGCTAAGCTAGAACTTAAATCCATGTTGATTGATAAAAAGTTTGGTGAGGCCTCCGATAAAGTTGTAATTGAAGAATTTTTAGAGGGCGTTGAACTTTCATGTTTTGTATTAACTGATGGAAAAACAGGAATTACTTTTCCAATGGCAAAAGATTATAAAAGAATAGGAGAAGAAGATAAAGGTTTAAATACAGGAGGAATGGGTGCAGTTTCTCCCGTTCCTTTTGCAAGTAAAGATTTTATAAAAAAAATAAACGACAGAATAATTAAACCAACTTTATTAGGTCTTGAAAATGAGAATTTAAATTATCAAGGATTTATTTTTATTGGTTTAATTAATGTTGGTGGCGAACCTAAAGTGATTGAGTACAATGTAAGAATGGGTGACCCTGAAACAGAGGTTGTTATCCCAAGAATTAAAAATGATTTAGTTTCTTTATTCGAAGCAACATCAAATCAAACTCTTAAAGAAATGATATTAGATATAGACTCAAGGTACGCATCAACTGTAATGGCAGTTTCGGAAGGATATCCAGAAAAGTATGAAAAAGGATATGTAATAGAAGGTATAAAAGATGTGACAGATGCTATAGTCTTTCACTCAGGAACAATTATTGACAAAAATTCAAAAACGATAACTGCCGGAGGAAGAGTTTTAACCATAACGGGCCTTGGAGAAAATATGGAGGAGGCACTAAATAAGTCTTATAATGGATTAGAAAAAATAGATTTTAAAGGCATTTACTATCGAAAAGATATAGGCTTTGATCTATAAAAAAGAATGGGCAGAAGGATCTTTATTCTCTTCACCTTTTTTATCAAAAACTCTTAGTTGATTTATCCAGTATGCCGCAGCGCAAATTCCAACAAAAAAGAATACCCAAGTAATTAAGTTTGCCAGCCACCAATTATCTACCTCTAACTGCCTTAGAAAATTAAATGGGATAAATAAAACCTCTTCAAATAAATAGGCAATTCCTTTAAAAAAGTTTTTCATCATAGTTAGAATATTTATCTTACAAAGATAATAAAAACAGAATATGCTTACAAAGTTATATAGCAAATCCTCATATTCTTCAATTTTTTTGTCGAATTTGTACCTTATCATTTTAGTTGTTTTCAAAACAATTGAAAATAGCAATCGACTTAAAATTAAAATTTCATTATCAGAATATATCATTTATATAATCCTATTCTGTATATTATTTAACCTCTATAACACTTGGGTAAAAAAACAAGCAAAAGATGACGGAATTTCCATCACTGATAGATCGAGTATTCATTTATTTTTATTCCCAGTTATTTTTTCTTTTTTACCAAGTAACATTATTAATCTAGAATGGATAACTGCTATTTGTTTTATGAATTTTGCAATGTTAAAACATATCTCATCACTCCAAGAAGTGAGAGAAAAGACACTACTTAAAATTGGAATATTATTGAGTATTTCTTCTATGATAGTTCCATATTTTTTTATTTACATCTTTTTTTTGTTGACAATAAAAATTCTTCCTGCAGATAATTATAGAATCAGTAAAATCTTAGCTATTGGACTTCCTTCTTTAATAACTTGGTTTTTAACTTTGACGATAAAAACTTTTTCTTCAATTAGTTTTCCTTTTTACAAACCCATTATCCAAAACGAAAATTTTTATCAACTATTAACTATTGACATTACTTCTATAATGTTTATAATAATTACATTAGTTTCATTAATAACATTAGTATTTATAAATAAAAGATATTTCTATTTACTAGAAAGAAGAACACGCTATAATAGAATTGCTTTTTTTATTATTCATCTAGCACTAATTGGCTTTTTAAAATCTATGGAAGCTTTAATTCTTTTAATATATCCAGTAAGTTATGGGTTAAGCCTATTCAATAGGATTATAAAAAATAAAATTATTTTGGAGCTAAGCTTAATTACTCTTTTGTTTTTTTCACTATTCAATTTATACCTTTCTTTTGAATCCATCTAGCAAATACTATCTTTACTTAAAAACTCATAAATAACATTTAAATCTGTGGATACAAATAAGATAAGTAATTTAGCTGTCGATGTATTTGAACGCGTAATTGAAGAATACCATGTTTTAAATACTGTTAATCAAGAATTTAAAAACCCGTTTCCTGATAATACATTTCAACATTTATTATACAGAAAAAATTGGATTGACACCGTTCAATGGCATTATGAAGACTTAATAAGAGATCCAAAAATTGATCCTGTGAAAGGAATGGAACTTAAAAGAAAAATTGATACATCCAATCAAGATAGAACAGATATGGTAGAGTATATTGACAGTTACTTTCTTAATAAATATAAAAATATTAAGGTTTTAAAAAATGCAGAAGTCAATTCTGAAAGCCCTGCTTGGGCTATCGATAGGTTATCAATTTTAGCATTAAAAATATATCATATGAAGGAAGAAGCCAATCGAACCAATGCCAATGAAGACCACAAAGTGGCATGTAATAACAAGCTTAATATTTTACTTGAGCAAAAAACAGATCTTTCAAATGCAATTGATTTATTATTGGAAAATATTTCAAAAGGCAAAAAGTATATGAAGGTTTATAAGCAAATGAAAATGTATAATGATGATGAATTAAACCCAATTCTTTACATGAAAAAAAAATAAATTAATGCAAAGGGCTCAAAAAGTATTAATACTTCGTTTTTCTTCTTTTGGAGATGTAGCAATTATGATTCCAGTTTTAAGAGCCTTGACTAAATCATATCCTGAGGTAGAATTTGTTGTCGCTAGCAGACCTAAAATGAGTCCAATTTTTGACGAATTTGAAAATATAAACTTTCTTTCTATTGATATTGAAAATGAGTATGCAGGTTTTACAGGAATATTAAAGCTATTCAAAAAACTAAAAAAAATTAGACCAACACATATAGCTGATTTACATTTTGTTATCAGAACGCGATTTATTAATTTATGTTTTAAGCTTACAGGATATAAAGTAAAAAGTATTGACAAAGGAAGGAGACAAAAAAAAGCTTTAATAAGAATAAAAAATAAACATTTTGAACCTTTAACCCCCACAGTTTTTAGGTATTCAAAAGTTTTTTCAAATCTTGGATTTCCTATTGATATTACTAAAAACGAAAAGTTATATAATAATTCAATTCCAAAAAATCTTAAAGAATTTTTTTATGCTGACAAAAAAAAATGGATAGGAATTGCACCTTTTGCATCATATGAAGGTAAGACTTACCCACTTGATTTAATGCAACAGGTTATTGTTTTTCTTCAAAGAGATCATAAAATATTTTTGTTAGGGGCAGGAAAAAAAGAAATTGACTTATTAGAGATTTGGACAAACGCCTATTCAAATTGTTGGAATGCTGCTAAGGAGTTAAGCTTCAAAGAGCAGCTAAAAACACTTCCTTTTCTAGACTTGATGATTAGCATGGATAGTTTAAATGGTCATTTAGCTGCAAATGCAGGCATCCCAGTGATTACACTCTGGGGCCAAACTCACCCATATTCTGGTTTTGCTCCATTTGATCAACCAGAAGAGTATTCAATTTGTGCAGACCGAAATAAGTATCCAGGGATACCAACTTCTATATATGGAAAGCATATCCCTAGAGGATATGAGGACGCATTTAGAACAATTTCTCCAAAAGAGATCATTGAAAAAGTTTTAGAAGTTCTAGGAAATAAGAAGATCTAAACATTATCAAAATCAACCTTGAGATATTTACCTGAGGATTCAGCTTGACAAGTAAGTATAAGACCATCTGATACCTCTTCATCAGTAAGTATTTGATTAGTTTTCATTGTAACGCTTCCTTCAACAACCTTTGCAATACAACTGCTACATACTCCGCCTTGACAAGAATAGGGAACATCAATATCTGATTCGAGTGCTGCTTCTAAAACAGTTTTTCCGCTAGATTTATTTAATTCATGCTTTATCCCCTCATATATAATATCAAGTTTTGAGTTTTCAGTATTATTACTCTTTGAAAGCTTTTGAGTATTAGTTTTAAATAACTCAAAAAACACATTCTCTTTTAAAATATTTTTTTTAAATAAAACATCTGAAACAGAATGGATCATCTTTTCAGGCCCGCAAATGAAATATTTATCAGCAAGGCCATAGCGAGTTTCATAATAATTAATAATTGACTCATCAATTCTTCCAAATAAGCTTTCTTTTTCGTTAGATTGGCTATAAATATTAATAACCTTTAATTGATCTGGATAAAGATTTTTTAATTTTGTAATTTCAAGGGAAAACATCTCATCTTTGACAGATTTATTTCCATAGACTAATCTAAATTCATTTTTTTTATTTGCACTTATAACCGATTTAGCTATCGATAAAATGGGAGTAATCCCACTTCCAGCTGCAATTCCGGTTATAATTTGATCATTAACTGTTGGATGATATGTAAACTTTCCTTCGGGTACACCAACGTGAATTAAATCTCCAGCTTTAACATTTTCTAATACGTAACTTGAAAAAATTCCTTTGGGAACTTTTTTAATTCCAACTTTAAGAATTTCATCAGGTCCAGAGCATATAGAATATGACCTTCTAACCTTAAGATTATTAATTTCCAATTCTAACGTCAAATATTGACCAGGAATAAAAGTATAATTATTTTTAATTTGTTTAGGGACTTCAAAAGATAATGATACCGATTCGGCGGTTATTTTATCAACACTAATAATTTTTAATAAATTAAATTTTGACATACGTTTAAAAAATAATTTTTTTCAAAAGTACATTTTTTTGAAAATAAGTTAAATTAAAGGACTTTTTTAATATAATTGTTTTTAGCAATTATGTTTGTATCTTCAACCCACTAAATTTTTGAAATGACCTTAAAATTTACTGACCTTAAATGGAAGCAATTTTCCAGAGCTCCACAGTTTGGAGCTAAACTAGCGGTTAAGGTTTTGATTGGATTTTTTATAATATATTTTTCACTTGCTGCAATTTTTTTCAGTGGAATTGCTGTTTTTCTTTTAGAAGACAATTTTCCTGATCAATCACCTCTTACTGTATTAAACAAATATCTTCTATATTATTTTATTTTTGGATTTATTTTTAGATACTTTTTTCAAACACTTCCCGCAACTGAAATACAGCAACTATTAATAACACCCATATCAAAAAAAAGAATTGTTATAAATACAATGTTAAAGTCTACTTTCTCAATTTATAACTCTTCTCCTATATTTTATTTTTTACCATTTGCAATTGTTTTTATTTATTCAGGAGGTCCAGGAGATCCAGGAGATGAATTCGAATTTTCAAGAAGAAGCATTTTTGGAATTTTTTCTTGGTGGCTTTGTCTCTTGATGATTACTTGGATGTTGAATAATTTAGTTTTTCTTGTTAATAAAAACAGTAGAATTCTAAAAATAGTTTTACTCACAACAATTTTGCTGTATGGATTTCAAAAATTTGAATTCTTTGATTTTTTCACCTTTTTCGGTTCTATTCTTGACAATATATATGAAAATCCAATTTGGCTACTTGTTATTATTTTAATTCTTATAGCGACTTACTACCAGCTATTTAATTTTTTAATTAAACAGTGCTATTTGGACAAAGTTCTTTCTAAGGGTAAAGAAAAAATAATAGGTCAAAACTTATTTTTTTTAAATCGTTTTGGAACATTAGGCATGTTAATTAAAAATGATATTAGACTTATAATTAGAAATGTAAGGGCAAGACAAGTTGTTTTGATGTCTTTTTTATTTCTATTTTATGGAATAATCTTTTTTACTCCAGATATTTATAAAGACATGAGTACTTTATTGGTGTTTGCTTCTGTTTTTATAACAGGCGGCTTCATGATGACATTTGGTCAATATGTGCCCTCATGGGATAGTGAATATTACTCACTTTTGATGGTTCAAAACCTTTCCTACAGAAAATATTTAGAATCTAAGTTAATACTTATGATAGCAGCAACTGTGATCTCATCAATTCTTGCAACTCCCTATCTATATTATGGATTAAAAATATACTCATTAGTAATAGCAGCAGCTTTTTTTAATTTAGGTCTTGGAGGATATATCACTCTTATCTCCGGAGTATTGAATAAAAGTCCAATGAAGTTAAATGTAAAAGCTAAGGCTTTTGAAAACACTCAAGCTTTTAGTCTTACACAGTTTTTATTTGTTCTTCCTAAGATGGGTTTACCGGTTTTAATATTTTGGCTAGGGAACTTGGCATTTAATGAACAAATAGGGATTTTACTAGTGGGATTATCTGGCCTAATAGGTCTTATCTTGCACAGCTTTTTAATTAGACAAATTGAGAAAGTTTATAAGACTCAAAAATATAAAACATTAGAAGCATATAACACAAATAACTAAAATGATTAAAATTGAAAATTTAACAAAAACCTATTCGGAGAAACAAGTCCTTAATGTATCAAACCTTGAAATCTTTAAAGGATCATGTTTTGGACTCGTGGGAAACAACGGAGCTGGTAAAACAACTCTTTTTAGTTTACTCTTAGATTTGGTTGAACCCACTTCAGGGGAAGTGCTAAATCAAGGAATTAAAGTTTCAAAAGAAGAATCATGGAAAGAAAAAACTAGTGCTTTTATCGATAGCACTTTTATTATAGGTTATTTAACCCCTGAAGAGTATTTTGAATTTATTGCCGAACTAAGAGGTGTTGAAAAGGAAAATTTATATGAATGGATAAAAAAATTCTCAAGTTTTTTTAATGAAGAAATTTTAAATCAGAAAAAATATATTAGAGATTTATCAAAGGGAAATCAAAAGAAAGTTGGAATAACATCATCTTTTATTGGCTCACCGGAATTAATTATACTTGACGAGCCATTTTCAAACTTAGACCCCAGTTCCCAAATTCTTTTAAAAAAATTAATTGAAGATTTTTCTAAAAACCACAATACAACCTTTCTTATTTCTAGTCATGATTTAACTCACGTTACAGAAGTTTGCAACAGGATAGTTTTACTTGAAAAGGGAGAAGTTATTAAGGATATCGAAACTAATAAAACCACATTAAAAGAACTTGAGGGGTATTTTACTACCTAATAATTTATAATAAAAAGTTGCTTTTATAGTTATTATAAAAAAGCAAATTTGAAATCTTATTCTAAGACATTCTTTTATTTATTCATTTTTTGGGTGGTTATTGCATCTTGTTCCCCCCAAAAAAATAAATTCTTAAATCGACAATATCATGGTCTTAACACTAAATACAATGTTATTTTTAATGGAAAAGAAGCACTTTCAGTAGGAGAAGAAATTTTAATTGCAACGATTGAGGATGATTTTTTTGAAATTATTAAAGTTGACCCTATTCTATTATCAGGTGAAAGGTTTGATGAAAACACTATTGTTCCAGGGTTTGATAAGGCAGAGGAAAAAGCTGTAAAGGCTATTCAAAAACACTCCATGGACATAAAAGGAATTCAAAGGAATGCCAACATAGATGATGCATATTTACTTTTAGGAAAAGCAAGGTATTATGACAGAAGGTTTTTTCCCGCCATTGAAGCATTTAATTTTCTTCTAGAAAACAACGTGGACGAATCAGTCTATATAGAAGGTAGAATATGGAGAGAGAAAACAAACATTAGATTACAAAATAATAAAATAGCAATAAACAACTTGAGACCATTGGCAAGGCAGTTAATTAATAAAAACCCATTTTACGGTCAAGCAAATGCTACATTAGCTCAAGCGTTTATTAATCTTAAAGAAATTGATTCAGCAAAATACTATATGATAAGAGCTGCAAATCATGAGAAAAATCTAATTAAAAAAGTTAGGTATTCTTATATAGCTGCCCAACTCTGTGAAAAAAGTAAATCAACAGATCAAGCAATCTATTATTATAACTCAATTGTAGAAATGAATTGGCAATCATCAAGGAGTTTTTGGGTTAATGCCAAGATAAATTTATTAAGACTTTCTCATGAAAAAAATGGAACTCCATTTATTCAACCAATTAAAGACCAATTGGATGTGTATGAAAATAAAAGATTTTCACACACCTTAAACAGAGCTTTAGGGATGTATTATTCTAAAAAAGATAAAGATTCTCTTGTAGAAATTTACCTTTTAAAATCTTTAAACAGTCCTGATATTGATAGACCAACACAAAAGGCAAATTTTAGGGATTTAGCAAGCCTTAGTTTTAAAAATAAAAAATATTTATTGACTGGAGCCTATCTTGATAGTTTAATACCGCTAATTTCAGTACAAGTAGTTAAAAACAGAACTATAAGAGAGCGTGAAAATTTATCTGATGTTATTTTTTATGAAAATCAATTTCAAAAGACAGATAGCTTATTGAGCTTATTAAAATTGAATGAATCCGAGCAAATAATTTTTTTTGAGAATTATTTGATAAATAAAAGAAAGCTCGAGTATGATAAGCTAATTAAAATTGAGGAAACGAAGAGAAAAAGTCTTTTTAAAAACAAACCGCAAGCATCTTTTTATTTTTATAATCCAAGTTTAGTTTTGAAGGGTAAGCAGTATTTTGCATCTACTTGGGGAAAGAGACCAAATATTGATAATTGGAGAAATAAAACCCAATCACAATTTAAAAATAGTACATCAACTAAAAATCAAATTAATACTGATAAAAAAGTTGCAAATATAGAAATTGAATCAGTAGATTTTTATATGAATCAGATTCCAACATCTATTGGTATAATTGATAGTCTCAAACAAAAAAATTATAATTCAGCTCTGAAACTTGGATTGATTTATAAGGAAAAATATTATAACAAGCCTTTAGCAATAAAAAACTTGAAATATATCATAGAAAATCAAGCAGACTCAATTTATTTGACACCAGCATTGTATCATATTTACAAGGTTTTACAAAATGATTCAATTGAGCTTGCTTTAAATTATAAAAACCAATTAATTAAAAATTATCCTGAATCAATTTATGCAAGAGTATTAAAAAGTCCCAAAAATTATGAGCAAGGGGAATTGATAACACCTGAATCAACATATTTAAAAATATTAAATCAATTTTTTGATGAAAATTATAATGAAGTTATTTCAATGATGGAGGCTTCGGATGTTTTATTAGCAGCTTCGAAATGGGAGCCAAAAATGAAATTTATAAAAGCTCAAGTTCTTGGCAGGTTAAACGGAAGAGGTACATACAAAAAAGAGCTTACTTCATTTATTGAAGAATACCCTAACTCAGATGCAGCAATGATTGCCAAGAAAAATTTAGAAATAATTAATAAAAAGCATAAAGAAAAGACAAAAACACTAGCTCAGTTTAAGTGGGTTTTCCCTTATAAAAATGAATCAAATTTAGAAGCTAATCGTTTAATTGACAGTTTGAATATGAACATAATTCAACTGCAAACAAATCAATGGAAATTAACAAAAGATTATTACAATACTGACTATCAATTTATTATAATTCATGGCATAAAATCAAAACTTCAGGTTGATAGTGTTAAGCAGAAGCTTCCAAAAACTACATTTAAATTAATTAATACAAATAATTTTGTAGCTTTATCGGCCCAATTCCGAGAGATGTTTGTCGAAAAAACTTGGTTTATGGAAAAATAAGACATTATGAAAAATACTGAAATCAACGGACAATATAGTAGAATAGAAAAAAGCACAAAGTTCAAAGGAGATATTATTTCCGAGGCTGACTTTAGAATCGACGGGGTTTTAAATGGAACAATAAAAACAAAAGGAAAAGTTATTATAGGAAAGGACGGTAAGGTTCAAGGAAGTCTCGAATGTGAAACTGCTGATGTCGAGGGAATGATTAATGGATCACTTAAAGTTAGAAATGCACTTTTTCTTAAATCAACTAGCAATATCGAGGGAGAAGTTTTTATTGGAAAACTTATTGTTGAGTCAGGAGCAACATTCAATGCTAAATGCTCGATGAAAAATCACGAAGTAAATCAAATTAAGCCCCTTTCTAAATTGTCCAAATCTCATGAAAAAACAGCCTAATAAATGGCTTTTATTTTCCGGTTTAGTATTTCAAATTGGTATTTTGATTTATATAATGATTCATTTAGGACTATGGATTGAGTCACAAATTTCATTAAAGAATAAGCTCCCTACAATTATATGCTTAGTAATTGGAATGCTTATAATAATCTATATGATTCGAAAGAAAAGTAAAAATTTTTATTAATTGGGACCTTATGTTTAAAGTTTTTTCCAATTTTTTAATCAAAATTTGTACGTTTTTATTTTTTATTTTTTCTATCCATATACTTACTAACCACTTTATTTTTAATTTAGAGTGGCCGGAATACATCTTAACTACATATATTTTTAATATTGTTTTTGCAACAGTAATTTATTATGGAACATATTTTTTTTCATTATCCAGTAATGCAAATTCAATAATATTTTATCTCATCACCACCTTCTTAAAGATTTTTATATTTTTTATCTTTTTATATCCCAAATTTTATCTGGATGGAGTAATTCAAAAAAGTGAATTTTTTACTTTTATCATCCCATATTCTTCATGTTTGTTTGTTGAGATAAGAGAGCTTATAACTTTTTTAAATTTTAAAGATTAATTCTAAACGAAATAAAAAAATTATATACAAAAAGTACTTTAATATTTTTTGCGAATGACTTACATTTGCAAAGCGTAAAAAATAAAATTTTTATTGCTTAGTATGTTAAAAAAAATACATTTAAAAACACTGATTCTAATTTTTCTAGGAATAGGAGTAGTTAGTGCCAATGATTTTAAAGGATCTACAAAAAACAACAAAGAAGATATTAAGGAGTATATTTTACATCACCTTCAAGATTCTCATGATTTTAATTTATTGTCTTATACAAATGATAAAGGAAAAAAAGTTCACTTTGGGATCCCTTTACCTGTAATTTTATGGGATAATGGATTAAAAATATTCTCTTCGGCAAAATTTCATCATGGAGAAACTGTTGCGCAAATTGGAAAAGATTATTACAAACTGCATCACAATAAGATTTATAAAACTAATTCAAAAGGTGAGATATTTTATGACGAATCTTCTCATCCAACAAATGTGACTCCTATTGATTTTTCATTAACTAAAGGAGTGGTAAGCATAATTTTCACTTCTGTAATAATGTTTTTCCTGTTTAAAAGTCTTGCAGATTCATACAAAAAAAATAATAAGATTGCCAAAGGAATTGGCAGGTACTTTGAACCAATAGTTTTGTATGTTAGAGATGAGATTGCTATACCAAATATTGGTGAAAAACATTACAAAAAATATATGAGTTATTTATTGACTTTATTTTTCTTCATATGGTTTCTAAATATTTTAGGTTTAACACCCCTAGGAATTAATGTTACAGGAAATATTGCTGTTACGTTTTGTTTAGCATTAATAACGTTTTTAATAACTAACTTTACAGCAAAAAAAGTTTACTGGAAACATATTTTTTGGATGCCAGGAGTCCCATTACCAATGAAAATTGCACTTGCACCGATAGAGCTTTTGGGTGTAATTATAAAGCCATTTGCTTTAATGATTCGCCTATATGCAAATATTTCCGCAGGTCACATTGTTTTAATGAGCCTGATTTCTTTAATATTTATTTTCAGAAATTGGCTTGGATCAAGTTTGTCATTTATCTTAGCATTTTCAATCTCGATTATAGAGATATTAGTGGCAGTGTTACAAGCGTATATTTTTACGGTATTATCAGCTTTATATTTTGGTTTTGCCGTAGAAGAACATGATCATGAAGATGATCATTAAATTTTGTTTAATTAATGTATAATTTAAAAAAATAGTAAATATGGAAATTCCAGCAATAGTAGGAGCAGGTTTAGTAGTAATAGGAGTAGGTATAGGTATTGGAAATATAGGTAAAGGAGCGATGGAAGCTATCGGACGTCAACCAGATGCTACAGGAAAAATTCAAACAGTAATGCTTATTGCCGCAGCCCTTGTAGAGGGGATAGGTTTTGCAGCATTATTTGCAGTATAATTAAGATTGTATTAAATAATAATTTTGCCTTTAGGGCAATTATTTTAAAGCACCAAAATGGATAAATTAATAAATGAGTTTTCTTTTGGATTGTTTTTTTGGCAACTGCTTATATTTATAGGACTAGTCCTTTTATTAAAAAAGTTTGCATGGAAACCAATTCTTGATGCTATAAATGAAAGAGAATCTTCAATTAAAGATGCTCTTTCTTCTGCAGATATAGCAAGAAAAGAAATAGAATCTTTAAATGAAGAGAATCAAAGAATAATTAAATCTGCAAGATCGGAAAGGGAAGCACTTTTAAAAGAAGCTAGAAATACAGGTTCTAAAATTATTGAGGATGCAAAACAAGAAGCAAAAGATTCTGCTAATCAATTAATCAAACAAGCACAGGAATCTATTGAGAGTGAGAAAAGAGCTGCAATTCAAGAACTTAAAAATCAAGTAGCTGGTATAGCCATTCAAATGGCTGAAAAGGTCCTTCATACCGAGTTAGAAAACAAGGAAAAGCAAAATAAGTTGATTAAGCAGCTTATCAAAGAGACAAAACTTTAAAA
>CETY01070981.1_pt1 | contig 17852 bp, 10 predicted proteins | sample 361551 | NCBI WGS metagenome assembly CETY01 (sample SAMEA2623135, study PRJEB7988) | marine metagenome | biome: marine biome (ENVO:00000447); feature: deep chlorophyll maximum layer (ENVO:xxxxxxxx); material: "saline water (ENVO:00002010), including plankton (ENVO:xxxxxxxx)" | depth 45 m | reverse complement strand
ATAATGTCAAATGATGGGGGAGGACTTATGACCCAGTGTGCCAAGAGGGCTTTGAGGCATAGACATGAGTGATGATACTGGTGCGACTGAAGAACCAACCGTTCAAACAGATTCTGAGGAAAAATCAACGGCAAATAGCCAAGAAGCAATGAAAAACCGATTCAAGTTGATCGATGGAGAAGAAGTTCTTCTCACAAAGCAACCAAGTGGAGTTGGTTTCCTCAACATGTATGTTCTTGGTTTACTTGTTCTTGGTGTTCACCTCATCTTCCACTTCAGAGAATCGTTGATTGGCGATGACTCCGGTGGCCTTCTCAAAGCAACTGTTTGGCTTATGGGGCTTGGCGGTACTGCATTGCCGTTTGGATTTGTTCTTGTCATGGGAACAATCACATGGTTCAATAGAATGTTAAATTCATCTACTTCAGGCAAATGGGTGACCGTTTGGTTACTTGTTGCAACACTTCTTCCTGTGCTTATTCAAATCGATGGCCTTATTGAAATAATTCGTGATGTATTCTCTGATGAAGAAGCTGATCGTTTCCTTGGCTTTGATTACAATTTCCTCATTGCAGGTGCCGTCTTGACCGTCGCTTTCTGGGGTCTCGTCTTCTATTACCAACGAAGTTTCGACTATGCAATTACCAGCAACGCTGTAATTTTCAAGCATGCATTCCTCCTAAGTCGCGCACACAGGAGAATCCTGTTCGATCGTATTTCCGAGGTACAAGTCGAGCGAACACCTCTTGGCACAATGACTGGATATGCGACCTTGACAATTCTTACAGATTCAGGTGTTGGAATTGTCGAAGAATCCGTCGGTGGAAGCGTTGGAATTCCTCCAAGCGGTTCTTCAAACGAGAACGATTCAACCGCAGAAAAGGCAGGAAAGAGTCTTATCCGTTCCTTCTTTTCCCTCTTGTTTTACCAAAGAACCGTTCGAACAGTACGCCCAGATCCAAAACATTGTTTCTTCAAAATCCGAGGATGGGAAGATACCAAAACATTGCTGAATGAAATGCACAAGAAGCACAGTCAGTCCACAAAATTGGATAATCTCGCTGAAATTTTGACTCGAGAAGAAGGACAAGACTGAACCGCTGTGTTCAAAAGCCAATGGTCAGTCCATTGAACTGGAGAGATAAAAATGAGTGATGACATAATGGCTGAAGCAATCGAATTATTCCGTTCAGGTGACTTGAAAGGGGCTGTCGATAACCTTGACTCCAAACTACGTTCAAACAGTGATAACGCAAAACTGCATCACACTTTTGCTGAATTTGCAAATATGCTCAACATGGAAGAACAAGAAGATGTTGTTCCAGGTGGAAAGATTATGATGTCATACAAGAAAGCAATGCAACTTGATGAAGAAAATGTCGAATACATCGCTGATTTTGCGTCATTTGCTCTTGAATGCCGACGTGTGCCAGTCGCAGTTAAAGAATTCCAACGCTATGCCAAGAAACTCGAAATTGAAGAGATACCAGTTGACGATGCTCTTTACCAAGCAAGTCGTAATCTAGTCGATGCGATTGAAGTCATGGATCCTTCTCGAAAGGCACCAACCATTCAACCATGGCTCAAGCAAGCTCTAATTTGGGCTGTTGGCGGACTTGGATTTACTCCTGAAGAAGCGATTGAAGTCCTCGGAAGAGATGACTGAGGCGAACCTGATGGTGAATGCAGAAACGCGTCTGCATTTTCGAATTGGCTATCTTGGAGACTCTTACCACGGCAGTCAAATTCAGCCTGATGTCATTACGGTTCAGGGTGAATTAATACGGGCTTTTCAGACACTTGGATGGATTTCAAAGACTGAAGAAGAGCATAACCTCATCCTTTCCAGTCGTACAGATGCAGGTGTTCATGTTCGACTTAACGGAGGAACTGTTCGAGTTTCTAGCGACCTGTGGAAAAGCATTACTCCTCGGAAATTTATTCGGGCTGTGGATGATTTACTTCCACACGATATTGCTTTTCTTGATGTTCGAGAAGTTGAATTCGATTGGAATCCTCGAATTGCGTTACATAGAATCTATCGCTACAGGCTAGAAGGAATTGAATTTTGGAAGGATCCCGGTGAAGTCCTCTCCGAATGGCTTTCATTGTTTGAAGGAACTTACAATGCCACGAATTTTGCACGCCTTGAGGTTGGGAAAAATCCAATCCGCACCATTCTTTCTTGCAAACCTTGGATTGTTGATGGAAGGACAGTTGGATTTGAGATCATAGGTGAAGCATTTCTTTGGAATCAAGTTCGAAGAACGGCGATGGCTATCCATCAATTAGCTCTCGGAGAAATAACTCCCGAACAGGTGAGATCAGCAATCGAACATCCCGAGATAAGTGTTGATTTTGGTGTTGCTCCTCCTGATTGGCTTATTCTTTGGGGTGTAGAGTGGGAGGATTCTCCTATTCCTGATTCCTTCTCGGAATGCAATCACTTTTCCTCTCCCCCACCGCCGAGCCGTGTTGCTGAACGTACAATGAGGAAACGTTGGAGACAGGCTGCAAAAACAGAAATGAAAACACTCCTGCATCTTGAATGGATGGAAATAGGTCGTTTACCACTGGCTTTTCATTCCAACTAAGCCTTTGAATTTCTGCGTATCAAGAGATTTGTTTAATTGGATGGTAAACAACGAGGCAACATGGGCGATGAGTGCCAACAGGCTCTAATTCGGAAGGGGATTTTCGCCCTCGTTTTATCCTCGCTTTTCATATTGCCAGGTTGTTTGGGCGGTGATGATTCAAACGATGATGATGACAATCCTTCGTCTCTTGGACAAATCACCCTCGATGTATGGCACACATTTGCGGCTGAGAGTAAGGAAGAAGAAGTGTTTACGAATGCTGTTTCGTCATTTGAAGAAAATAATCCCAATGTATCTGTGGACATTACAATGGTTCCATTCGGAAATGCCGATCAATTGTTTATGACAGCAGCCCAAGGTGGACAAGCTCCGGACTTGATGCGATTATCAAGCGACCAACTTGGAGCAATAGGAGAAATACGTGTCGACAGTCTTCCTCTTTTGGAGGATTTGCGACCACATCTCACTCCGCAAGACAGGTCGAATTTTGAGGAACGCGCATTGGAAGCAATGCGATATGGAGAGGCGCTGTATGGGGTTCCAGCGAGCCAAGATTGTCTTTCCTTGATATTCAATAAAGCCATTTTCGATGCTCAAGGAGTTGATTATCCAGATGAGTCTTGGACGCATGATGATTTACTCAATGCTGCTCAGCAATTGACGTATCAAGATGTCCAAGGATTGGCACTGCCCATTAAATCTGCATATTGGTGGTTCGCAATACAGGAAGGCTTTGGAGGTTCGCTGTTCAATGACTCAGGTACGCCTACTCTCGATTCAAATGGTTCTGCTGAAGCGATGCAATGGATGCTTGATTTGGAATTGAAACATGGTGTTGTAGCAACAGGTACCCAAATTGAAGGGATGAAGAATCAATTCATCTCATCAAAGGCTGCAATGATTATCGACGGCCCATGGAATTGGGCAACCTACGAAGCCAGTCGTCTCAGTATAGGCCAAACTATTCTTCCAGTTGTTGACGATTCAGGTGATAGGATGTCACCGCTTGTTACATACAAAGGATGGTCTGTGAGTAAGCAAAGTGAACACAAAATTGTTGCTTCAGAGTTAGCCCTATGGTTGTCCTCAGCCTCTGTTCAGAAGGATTTCGCCCTCGAAACATATACGATGCCGACGCATTCAGAACTCGAAAACGACCAAGATATTCTTGGAGATGATGTCATTCGTGGTTTCCTTGAACAAACCAAACTTGGGACTCCTGCACCAACTACTCGTGCCATGTCGCTTGTTTACGATCCTCTTTCAACAGCCTTTGAACAAGCATACAGTGAGATTTCATCGACTGAGGATGCTCTCTCTAATGCCAATCAGGAACTCATCTCTCAAATGGATGACTTACAGAAAGCAGCTCCATTACAATCCAATACTGGATATCGGACGATCTCTTTTGAACTTCAATTGAACCAAAGTGCATCAAATTACAGTCTCTATGTGGACCAAGTTTTGCATACCCAATTTATCTTTAGTGATGTTCTTGGCACGCAAAATTCAGGCTATGATTCCTGTTTATCAAGTGGTGAGGAGTTAAATCAATTCGGGCAGATACGTGTTATTCCAACTCTTGCTACGAATTTGAATTGCACACTTACAGGTATGGTTCCAAACATTGAACACACTATCGATGTGTATGCTGATGGTGAGTTATTCTATTCAACCATAGGCAGCACAACGGTTTCTGATCAGCGACCAAGTGCAGGAGATACCTCGCCAATCATGTTTGCACTCGGTGCAATTGTACTTTCGTTGATTGTTTTACTCTCTTATGGGCGTTGGAGAGATCAACGCTTAAATCGAACAAATTCACGTTTGGCACATGCCTATATTGCTCCTGCACTACTTGCACTCGCAGTTCTCACATTCTATCCTGTAATCTATGGTTTCTGGTTGTCATTTACTGATGCAGACCAAACTCATTTGGGTGAACAATCCTTCATTGGGTTATCGAATTTCTGGGAAGTCATCACTGCCTCTGGTTTCATCCGAGTCACAATATTCACATTGATATGGACCGTAGTGAATGTTGCCGCCCATATTGGAATTGGATTGTTCTTGGCAGTTCTTCTTCAGCGAACTTCGATACGAGGGAAAACAGCTTACAGAACGTTCCTTCTACTTCCTTGGGCTGTACCTTCGTACATCTCTGTACTTGTTTGGAGAGGTATGTTCCAACCAGATGGTTTCATTAATGATTTACTTGGAACAAATATAGACTTTTTATCAGATCCAACAGGAGCTCAAATCGTTGTAATTTTGGTCAATATCTGGCTCGGCGTCCCGTTTATGATGATGTCCATTAGTGGGGCCCTTCAATCACTTCCTAGGGATATGTATGAGGCTGCTGAACTTGATGGTGTAACTGGTTGGGATGCCTTTAGACATCTCACATTACCGAATCTAAAAAGTGCGTTAGTCCCACTTACATTACTTGGATTCATTTGGACATTCAATATGTTCAATGTCATCTATCTGATGACGGATGGTGGTCCAAATCTGTACTTTGGAGAGCCTGGACAAACTGATATTCTCATTACGTATGTCTATGATGTAGCGTTCAGGGAAGGAGCTTACGGCGTCGCTGCTGCATGGTCGGTTATCATCTTCCTAATGTTGTTTGCATTCTCTTGGCATTACATGAAACAAACCAATGCGACGGAGGCAGTATCATGACCACTTCTAATGACATGCGCTGGTGGTATGTTCCATTGGAAATTGTCATGTTGCGGCGATGGCTCGTTGCTGCATTCATCATGAATGTCCTTCTCCTTACAGTGGATTATCTTCGAGCAGAGTCTGACCTACTCCTCCTTGGAGTGATATCTTGCCTTCTTTTCGCAGCCCTTCGTGCATCACTTCCGAATGTCAATGATATTTTGCGCCGTAACATATCCCTCGTCTTGAGTGCAATAATCCTCGGCATCGCCGTTTACAGACTCTTGCGTACTGAACTTACAATATTCAACATCTGGATTCATTGTTGGAGTCTTCTTCCATCAGGTCTGGCCCTTTTCTGGCTATCTGGACGACCAGTGACAGTTTGGACCTCAAGGAAACTCTCTGATTCAGCGATTGAGTACGGGCTGATGCGTAATGCGAACTTGAGCAAAATTTACCGTACAAATTCGACACATATCACGCTTCTCCATTTCGTCGCCATCACAGTTTTGCCACTGATTTGGATCATTGACATCGCCTTCTCGGAGGGGAATGCTCTCGGGGGACAAATCGGAGATTCGTTTACCACGGAACATTTCTCAAAGATTCTGAATGGTGATTCTTTCTGGACCTGGTTCAGAAATTCTCTCATCGTTAGCATTGGGACTGCTCTTCTGGGTTTGTTTATTGCAATTCCAGCAGGTTATGCGTTTAGTCGCTACAAGTTTACTGGCCGCGATGCTTCCATGTTTTCGTTCCTTCTGGTGCAAATGTTCCCTGGCATCATCATTCTCGTCCCATATTTCTTGGTTATGAAGACGCTTGGTCTTTTGAACTCACACTTGGGGCTAATTCTTGCTTACTGTGTGACAGCACTACCTCTTTGTGTTTGGATGCTGAAAGGATTTTTTGACACCATACCGCGCGAACTTGAGGAGGCTGCAGTTCTCGATGGATGCAATCAATTCCAAGTGTTCACCAAGGTCGTGCTGCCTCTCTCGACTCCTGCTATCGCTGTTACAGCATTGTTTAGTTTCCTTGCTGCTTGGAATGAATTTCTTTTGGCATTAACGTTCAATACTTCGAACGACATGTACACGCTTCCAGTAGGATTGGCATCTTTGATCTCTACAACCGGACAAGCATGGGGGGATTTCGCTGCTGCAAGTTTGTTGGTCAGTTTGCCAGTTGCCCTCTTATTCCTCTTTTTCCAGAAATTTTTGATCGATGGTTTATCAGCTGGTGGCGTCAAAGGGTGAGAATATGGTAAGTGTAGAATTTGAACAAGTGAATAAACAGTATGAAGATGGGTTCCAAGCAGTCCATAATTTGACATTGGATATCAAGGACAAGGAATTCTTGGTTCTTCTTGGCCCATCTGGTTGTGGAAAGTCAACGACTCTTCGAATGCTCGCAGGCCTAGAGGATGTAACCGAAGGCGACATACGCATCGATGGCATGAAAGTGAATCATCTTCCTGCTGGTGCTCGCGGTCTTGGCATGGTCTTTCAGTCGTATGCCCTTTATCCTCACATGTCCATACGTGACAATCTTTCATTCGGCTTACGGATGTTGAAGGGAACTGATAAGTTGGATAGAAATGAGATATCAAAGCGAGTGACAGAAATTGCAAAGTTGATGGAATTGGACGGTCATCTCGACAAGAAACCAAAGGAGCTGAGTGGTGGCCAACGCCAACGTGTCGCACTCGGTCGTGCTTTGGTTCGAAGGCCAAAGGTTCTCCTCATGGATGAACCGCTTTCCAATCTCGATGCAGAACTTCGTCACCAAATGCGGAATGAAATACGACGCTTGCACGATGAATTGGGAACAACAACAATCTATGTTACACACGATCAAATCGAAGCCATGACATTAGCCGATCGGATTGCAATTCTCGACAAGGGTGAGTTGCAACAACATTGTGCGCCAATGGAGGCTTACGAAAATCCTGCGAACGATTTTGTTCGTTCCTTCTTGTGCAAACACATCGACGACTTGGTCGACACTGCTAATGCATTGTTCAAGAAACCAGAGGAGGTCAATGAATGAAATTTGTTGCCCGCTTTCTGATCTTAATCATGCTCTTGGTTGTTTTTTCTCCTCTCTCTTCACACGAAGCACAAGCTTCTGAACATTCGCCTTCAACGATGACCACATTCTCGTACAAGGGCTTTGCAACCGAGGCCTTCATAGTTGGTGAATGGAACTGGAGCGACCATATCCCAATGACTGAACATGATGGGATTTGGACAGTTGATGTTGAACTGCAGGAAGGACTGTATTGCTACAAATTCATCGTTGATGAGGAGTTCATCTTTGATCCTATGAATTCAGAACGTTCCTATTGTGGAGATATTGAAAATTCGCTTGTTCGTGTTCGTGATCATATGCGTCCCCAATTTAGTGCTGAATTGATTGATCAATCCCTTGTTGTAACCTATCATCCAGGTTCATCCGGTGCTGATTTTGATGGTACTCCAACGGATATTGCAGGTGCTGTTTGGGATGCTCAAGGGATGACATGGATGTATGATGTGAGTGGATTGGCCGATGGTAAACATACGCTGAACATCAACGGATTCGATCTTGATGGAAATCCTGCTTATGACTTGCTCGTCCCATTCTGGACAGGTTCAAGTTCTGATTTCGAATGGCAAGACGCACTCATCTACATGGTCATGACCGACCGATTTGTTAATGGAAATACATCGAACGATGAAGCAATGGTTGGTGCAGAACAAGGGGCTGATTGGCAAGGCGGAGACTTCGCGGGGGTAACTCAAATGATTGAATCCGGTTATTTCGATGAATTAGGCGTTGGAGCGCTTTGGCTTTCTCCATTCAACACGGCAGCTAACGGAACAGGAAAGGCTGCGGATGGCGTTCATGATGTATCGGCTTTCCATGGTTATTGGCCAACGGAACCACGAGGTATTGAGCCCAAACTCGGAACTGAAGAAGAACTCCATGCACTTGTTGAAGCAGCCCACGACAGTAACATTCGCGTCATGATGGATTTTGTTGTCAACCATGTTCACGAGCAACATACCTACCACGAAGAACATCCAGAATGGTTCAATGCTGGTTGCATTTGTGGTTCTGCAGACTGTGATTGGACCGAGCATCGCTTGGATTGCCAATTCACATCGTATATGCCTGATGTCAATTGGAAGATCCGTAATGCATCTGAACAATTCATTGCTGATGCGCTATGGTGGCTTGAAACCTATGATCTCGATGGGTTACGAATTGATGCAGTGAAACACGTCGAAGATTTGGCTACGAGAAATTTAGTAGCTCAAGTCAACGAACGATTCGAAACGGTTGAAACGGATTACTATCTCAAAGGGGAGACGGCAATGGGTTGGGAGGGACACTCGCTCGTAGATAATCAAGACCAATATGGAACAATCAATGCATACATGGGCGATGAGGGATTGGACGGTCAAGCTGACTTTGTTCTCTATCATGCTGTTGTGGACAATGTTTTCGTTTCTGGTAATGAGAACTACATGCATCTCGATTATTGGACCAACCGAAGTCAAGATCAATATCTCGATGGCTCGATTATGGTTCCATATGTTGGTAGTCATGATGTCCCTCGGCTCACGAGTCGAGCTGATACTGGAACCAATGATGCTTTCAATCAATGGGCAGAAGATGGACTTCCAGGTCAACCTGGGGATGTCTCTTCATACAATGCTGCCATGCAAGCGTATGGCTGGTTGTTGACCACACCTGGTGCTCCACTTCTCTACTACGGAGATGAATACGGTGAATACGGAGGTGCAGATCCTGATAATCGACATATGTATAGAAACGAAAGTTCGTGGAACGAGATGGAAACAAATCTGTTTGAGAACATCTCAGAACTTGGTAAATTACGCTCCGAATCGATTGCATTACAACGTGGAGAATACAGTACAAGATTAGCAATGGCGAATCTCTTGGTCTACAATATGACGCATGAAGATCAAGTCATGTCCATTGTCCTCAATCGTGGTGCTCCGACGACAGTGAGTGGTTTTGAGAACAACGATGTTGTTCGGTTTGGTGAATCTCTAATGACCAATGATACACTATTGATTGGGGCGCATTCTGTGACCGTTATCGAACTCGATGCTGATGTCGATATGACTCCTATCTACGGTTGTACAGATTCAACAGCAACGAACTTTGACTCATCTGCTACTGAAGATGATGACTCCTGTGAATATCCGCCTGAACCGATCCTCGGTTGTACTGACAGCGCAGCAACAAATTTTGACGCTGAGGCAACCCAAGATGATGGCAATTGCCAATACGAAACCGACCCCGCGGACCAATGCTCCAATGTATTCTGTGATGCATGCCCTGATGGATGGATGACGCTGCCAGCTGAGGAGGGAGAATGTTGCCCAAGTTGCCAGGAACCCAGCGAAAATAACCAAACAAATGCTACAAATGTAACGAGTTCAAATAATGAAACGCAATTGCCCGATTCGAGCAATGAAACGAACGGAAATCAATCAGATTCTGATGAAATGAAAACGTGCGAAGGGTGTTGTGGAGACACATTTGATGTGACTCTCGGTGAACCATGTCCAACCCCTGTTTGTTCGGCGTGTGAAGATACAGAGGGAAGTGAATCGAAATCATCCACCATTGAATTAACACAATCACTGTTAATAGGAGCCATTATTCTTGCTGCAATCGTTCTCGTATTTACAAGGAAGAGAAGTAGTTTTCAAGATGAAGACACGTTCAATTTTGAATCGAGAGATCAAGAAAATTGATTGTAAAATTCGAGATAATCTTGAATCATACGCTGTCCAGTAAAGGCTGCTGATGCGACAATACTTGCTTTCATGATATCAGCCCATCCATTTTGGTTATTTTCCCATAGGGGTATAATCTCATGTTCAAGCACGTTGTAGATGTTGTTTGCATCTCGCTCATCATCCCGATTGTCTTCACCTTCACCAATCGCCCATCCATTCTCTCCATGAACACAGGCTTCAGGCCACCACCCATCAAGAATCGAACAATTTGGAACCCCATTCATGGCTGCCTTCATGCCCGATGTTCCTGATGCTTCCATGGGCCGTATCGGATTGTTTAACCAAATGTCAACCCCACTCGTCATCATCAAACCGGTTCTCATGTCATAATTTTCAATGAAAGCGACTGGAATATCGTCTTCAATTTGTTCAGCAGAAGCGAAAATATCCCTGATTAATTGCTTACCACCCTTATCTCTTGGATGTGCTTTCCCTGAGAACACGAATTGAATCTTCCCACCACCAATCGCCTGCAAACGCTTGAGATCTCTGAACACGAGATTTGCTCGCTTATACGTTGCAAACCGTCGTGCAAAACCGATAGTCAAACGGTTTGAACTCAGTTCAACATCTGTTGTTGAACGTACGTACTCACGTAACTCTTGTCGTGCTAAAGCTCTTGCTTGAAGGAGATTGGCTGTTGGTGTCGAAGATGCATGTTCAAGGTTCTTTGGGTTCACCTTCCATCCTTTTACATGCTTATCAAAAAAGGATGCCATCGCTGGGGCTGTCCAAGTGATGTGATGGACCCCATTGGTGATCGGTTTAATCTTTTGATCAAACATCGTCATTGCAACATCAGCGTTTAATTTGGAAACAGCATTCACGCTGGTAGAAAGTGAAACAGCAAGATGTGACATTGAACAGCGAGTTGCATCTTCTGGATCGCCTGCACTTCTCACCAATTCCTTCGCATCAGTCGGTAACAAGTCTCCGATGACTTCCTCAACTAATGACCAATCGAATCGGTCATGACCTGCTGGAACTGGTGTGTGTGTTGTAAACAGACTGCGCTGTGCTAATTGTTCACGGCTCCAGCCCCGATTTAACAACTCAAGCATTGCGAATGTGCAATGGCCTTCATTCAAATGAAGTCCATTCAATTCAACCTCTAAATGATCAAACAATTGGACGCCTCCAACACCGAGTACGTATTCTTGTCGAATTCGCATGTCATCATCACCCCCATACAATCTGGATGAGAGGTCTTGATGCTGGATTGCGTTTTCTGGATGTCGCGTGTCCATGAAATAAACGGGGACTATGTGGCCTGATTGACCAAGGATTTCAGCCATCCAAACATAAGCATACAGTGATTTTCCATCAAGTTCAAGGTTGAGAACGATGTCTGTTTTTGTGAGAAGACGATTCATATCGAATTCTGGAAATGTTTCGGTTTGGATTCCAGCGTCGTCAATATGTTGCCGTGCATATCCTTGATGGTAAAGGAGTGTTACTCCGACCAGAGGTATGCCTGCATCGGCTGCTGATTTGACATGGTCTCCAGCGAGAACACCTAGGCCGCCTGAGTAGGTGTGCAACTCTGACCAAAGGCCAATCTCTGCTGTAAAATACCCTACTACAGGCATATTCTGGGCTAATCTTGTCAGGTTATGAGTTCTTTGTTGGTTGCCTCACCTATCGAGTTGCTGCCATGTAACTTTCCATCTCCAATTCTTACCTTTTTGACCCGGTATATTCATACGAGTTTTCGGGCCTAAACCCAAAAAATCCTGTAGGGGATAGACGGATATTCTTGCATTGGAATCCTTTGCTAACCGCATCAATGTTTCTTGTATGGTTTCATTTGGTAATGCAAGGGATTGTACATTGGCTCGCTCTTCATCTGTTGCATCCTCAAACCAACCGACTGCTGTGTTGTTGTCATGTGTACCAGTATACGCAATTTGTTGTTCAGTTATGTTGCTTGGATGATGCGGATTGGTTGTTAAATCGCCAGCGAATCCAAATTGGAGGACACTCATTCCGCGAAGGTCATGTCGATTTCTAAATTCGATGACTTCATTTGGAATGATGCCCAAGTCTTCTGCAATGATTTGTTCAGGAGAGGATACCAATTTCATCAGTTGATCGAAGAGTTTGTCCTGCGGCCCATTTTGCCAGTGGCCGTTTATCGCATCCTCTCCAGGATAGGGTATGGCCCAGTTTGAATGGAATCCCCGAAAATGATCGATTCGAACAACATCGTACAATCTAAACATTCGTTTCATACGTTCTTCCCACCATTTCCACGCTTCTCGTTCGTGTGCTTTCCAATCGTAAAGAACCGTCTCCCAGACTTGACCCGTTTTGCTAAAGTAATCCGGAGGGACGCCTGCTATGAACGTAGGATATCCATTGTCATCCAATTGAAATAACTCTTGATGGGCCCATACGTCAGCGGAATCGTGTGCAATGAATATGGGAACATCACCGATAATCTTCACACTATTTTCACGAGCATATTCTCGTAACGTGTTCCACTCAGCAGAGAAATTAGCTTGCTGTTCAATGTAAAGTTGGCGTTGGTCGCTGAATTTCTCTAGAGCATCCTTGTCTCGGTTCTTGAGTGGTTCGGGCCATTCATACCATGGTTTACCATCTTGATCTGCTTTTATCGCACAATACAATGCCCAATCGTTCAACCAAAACGCATCCTCTTCCATATCCGTTCTTGGTCCGGCATCGCATAACGAACTCCAGCCAGCAAAAGCCGATGGGGATGCGTACGGTGAGGCATATTTGTCAGGAGGCGTAAGTGGAAGTATTTGCCAGTAAGCGAATCCATTTGCTCGAAGCCAATCAACGAATTTGTAACCCTCAGATAGTTTACTGTTGGGTAATGAGGTGATGTGACAGAGAATCCCAGACTCCTTCTTAGGTCTCATCATTTCTTTGCAAAGTCTTTCAAATTATCATCTCTACGGTTAAGCCATGCGGAGAAGTGCTGTAATTTTGTCCCTGCTTTTTATAGCATCAACCATGGGTGGATTTGTTGCTGGACTTACGCCTTCGACAATGACCGTTGATGGTGATTTGGCCGATTGGGATTCTGACAGTCAAATGGCATCTGGAACTGTCGATCTTCATCTCACATGGGATGCGAACAATCTCTATTTTGGCTGGGATGGAACCGATTGGAAAGATTCGTTTGAAGGTGCTGATCTATTCGTTTACTTCAACACCTCCTCGGAGGGGTCCGTCTTGAGTAAAGAATGGGGCTTCTCTCACACATTACCATTTGCGGCAAATTATGGATTTGTTCTCGAGGATGATTCGTATTTCCGCCTTATTTCGTATGATGGAAGCGCATGGATTGACAGCGCTCACGTCGTGGATCTCTATAGTGGTTGGAGCGGTAATAAGGTCACGGAATTTGCAATCCCATGGGCTGAGATTGGAACGCCCGCTTCCTTCGATGTCATGGTTTATGCACAATGGCAGGATGAGGGAAATGTTTGGACATCGTTCCCAGAACAAAATCCTGCAAGCAACAATGGTGCGGAGACATTCACCCATGCTTGGCATGTTGAAAATGTCAACAATATGACAAATCCAAGTCAACTCCCTGTGATTCAACCTGCTGCTTCCGGAAAGGTTGACGATGCATTGAATCTTGCTATTGTTTTCCACCAACATCAACCCTATTACAAAAACAAACTAACTGGAATGTACGAGATGCCTTGGGTACGCGTTCATGCTATGACTGAATATGTCGATTCGCCAGGTATTCTTGGGGACACAAATACGAAAGTAACCTACAATCTTGTACCTTCGTTTATTGAGCAATTGGTTGATTATCATGAGCAAGAAACACTCGATGTTCACACGGATATTGCGAAGCGTTCATGGGCATCAGGTGGTTATCCCAATGCAACTGATCTCGAGCTGCATACCATGCAATTCCAGTCATTCTGGAACAGCGGTTGGATTTACAATGTATCAGAGAATGATGCGAAATTAGGATGGCTTCATCCTTCGAGTGAACGCTACAAGGAATTGTATGATGCAACCTTGCACAACCTCAAGCCTGCAACCATCATGGACGATGATTTGCTTCCACCTCAAGATTTCCTTGACCTCCAAGTCCTCTGGTATCTCTACCAATTCTCACCAGATTATGTGCTAGGAGCGTACAATACGAGCCATCGTGATCAAGGATTAATCGATTTGTTCATGCAAAACGGAAACTATGATTCAAATGATCTGAATTACGTTCTTGACGCTCAGCATGCACACATGGGCAATGTTTTACCAATGTATAGTGAGCTTGCTGCGAATGGTCAAATAGAATTGACCACAACGCCATACTATCACCCAATCATGCCGTTGTTGATGATGGAAGGTTGGACGATGGAAGATGGCATTCGTGTCAACAAGGAAGCATGGCCTGAAGATGTTCAGAATCATCTCATCACAGGAATCGACCTCTTTGAGGATGAACTTGGTTTCCGACCTACCGGCATGTGGCCGAGTGAAGAAGCGGTTTCACCAGCGATGGTTCAACCTGTAACAGATGTTGGAATTGAGTGGATGGTGACGGATGAAGAAATCCTCAAACAATCGACGAATCAAAACGGCGACTATATTGATGTTGAGGATGTGACCAACCTTGCAACGCCATGGAAAGTCTCCGGATCAGATGGTGGCGAGGTTGCTGTCATCTTCCGAGATCGAGTCATTTCAGATCGAATTGCCTTCCAATATGGAACAATGACACCAGAAGCTGCTGTTTCTGATTTCATTGCATACCTAGACAACATTCGTCAACAACTTCTCGATGCAGGGGAAGACCCCTCTGAGCATCTACTCACCGTTGCCTTGGATGGTGAAAACTGGATGTTCATGTCCGAATTCCAGCATCAAGACAATGCTCGACCATTCATGGCAGAATGGTACGGCCGACTTGCAACACATCCCACCATTGTAACCACAACCCCTTCGGAATTCCTTGAAACAGAACCAACGTTACCAGAAATCCAAACCATCGGAACCGGTTCTTGGATTGACGGAACATTACGTACATGGGCAGGTGAAGAAGAAGAGTCACTCGCTTGGCAACGTCTCGTCGAAGCACGTCAACAACTCGTTGCCTTTGAAGAGCAAAATCCAAACGATCCTGGTCTTGAAGCAGCATGGGAATCTTTGTACATTGCACAAGGAAGCGATTGGTTCTGGTGGTATGGTCTTGACCAAGATAGTGGATATGATGAGAACTGGGACGTACTGTTCAAAGTTCATCTCTCAAACATCTATCGAGCGGTTAATCTTGACCTACCTCCATATCTTCAGGATTTGTGGACCAATCCAGCAGTTCCTTCGGTTGCAGCCTCATCGATTATTGAACCGATGATTGATGGTGTTGCTCTACCCGGTGAATGGGATGGTTCTGCACAATATGATGCCCCAGTCTCGGGAGATACGTTCGATATCGAACAATTTTACATTGGTTACGACTCTTCAAATGTCTTTGTTCGTATTGATGCTGATACGCCCGCTACTCTTGAGAACCAATCTTCAAATGGAGAAGAACCCGATCTTGCAATATACTTCATGCAACCAAATGCGGTAAATTTCAACGAAGCAGAAACCAATTTCCGAACGTATTATGGAAATCAAATTCTCGGATTTCCTTCTAAATACATGGTTGCATTTGATTTTGATACCCTTAGAGAAGATGGTCGAGCAAAGTGGAATCTCTTCACTGCTAAAGGCAAGACTGGAGACCAAGAACAATGGGTTCTAAGCGGCAGTTCTTCCTTAGGAGACTGTGCGGTTGATGATGTCTATGAGTTCATGATTCCATGGTCCGAAATTGGACTCTCTCCACGCTATTCAACTCGAGTGAAGGTTGTATCATCATGGGCAGAATCCCTTGCATATGGTGATGGTATTGACATGGAAATTGCACCGCCGGCTCCTGCTGAACTTGTGTTACCAGATCTCGAAGAGTGGGTGACGTTGCTTGTATTGAATGATACGATAGGCGATGAAAATGGAGATGGAGACTATACCTATCCTCTCTCAAGTGATTTTACAACTCCAAACAATGGGGGTCTTTGGGATGCTCAACAGTTAACGATTCGTCAAAGTGCTTGGAATGCACAATTCATCCTTGAAGTTGGTGAAATGACTGACATTTGGGGGCTCTCAAATGGATTTAGTCATCAAATTGTGCAAATCTATGTTGATCAAGGAAACACAACTTATGGCACTACAGAGATGCTTGATGGCGCAAATGCTGAGATTCACCCAGACTGGGCCTGGGAGGTTGCTATTAGTGGGACTGGAGAACCTGGTGCAGTCATGGCAGTTCAATCAATGACAGGAAGCACATCGTCCCGAGGTGTTGATGTTTCAGGTGATGTTGATTCGAAAACAATCACATTCACAGTAAGTAAAGATGTGATTGGAGATGATATCTCGAACTATCGTTACATCGTTGTCATCGGAAGCCAAGATGGATTTGGCACAGGAAAATGGAGAGATGTTGATGCAACAGCAAGCACATGGACTCTTGGTGGTGGTTCGAATCCTGCTTCTGATGATGGCATTGATTACGATCCAAATATTATCGATATTGTGCTTGATGGGAATGGTCAGGAAACAATGCTTTCCTCTTACGATGTTGATGGGCATGTCTACGCTCAATTGACCGGCTTTGAAATGCCAGAGGTGCCTCAACAAATCTTTGGAGCATCCGTCGACACAGTAACTTCAAATTCAGCGGTCCTGACATGGTCGACCACTGTTTCAGATGCGACCTCGATTCAATACACAACTTCTGGAAATGAACCAGTCGATTCGACATTCCAAAATCAATGGACTGAACTCGGTACGGAACATGCAATCACACTAACGGGACTTGAAGTCAACACCTCGTATACGGCCTATATTCGTGCTAATGGAACTGATGATGTTTTGGTATCATTCACAACAAGCAACATTGTAGATGTGGCTCCTCCAGAGCTGCTAAATTTAGAAGTCGATGTTCTTGAAGATGGAAAGGCGAGAATCAGTTGGTATACTTCTGAACGTTCTACTGAAGAAATTTATCTGGATGAAGTACTAGTCTTTTCGAACGAGTTTGCAATAAAAAAGAACCATGAGTTCGTATCAGATATTCTCGTTAATGGAGAATGGACCCTTCTCGTCAAGTGTTCAGATGCATCAGGTAACATGAATTCAAGCACACTTTCGTTCACTGTTGAGGTCTCATCTACGACAGATGTAACAGAACCTAGCGGAGATACGAATGATCCTGTTAATCCTGATGATGAAAAGAAATCATCGTTAAGTTCGTCTGCAATTATGCAAATTGGAGTCCTTGTTGTTGTTCTTCTCATTCTCATTGCATTCATACGTGTGCGAAAAGGTGAATCTGGAGACGATGAATGGTCTTGATTATTCTTAATCATCGTTAGGATGAAGAATCCATTGACCCAAATAGGCTGCGATAAAGCCCATTCCAACTTGGCCTAATCCTCTTAGAATATGCGCCCATACAGGGAAGGTCTGACCATTCAACTCGATGTCATAAACCCACATGTTGAGATTTGCCCAGTACAAAATGACGAGAAGAAATACTGTTGCTCTTGCAGCTAGAACGCGTGTTTTAGGAAGGATTAATCCAATTCCGCATAGGACTTCAGGAATTCCGCTAACAATCACCCAGAAGATCTCTGTGCCTGGCAAGATTTCTGGCACAATTGGTGTAAACCAATTCGGAACTACAAAATGGAGGATGCCAACGTAGGTG
>CETY01011106.1_pt1 | contig 17917 bp, 17 predicted proteins | sample 361551 | NCBI WGS metagenome assembly CETY01 (sample SAMEA2623135, study PRJEB7988) | marine metagenome | biome: marine biome (ENVO:00000447); feature: deep chlorophyll maximum layer (ENVO:xxxxxxxx); material: "saline water (ENVO:00002010), including plankton (ENVO:xxxxxxxx)" | depth 45 m | reverse complement strand
TTTGGTGATAGTTCATGTAATTGATTCTTTTCTTCATTGTCATAATGCTCGTGCATTTCAGATACAAGAATTTCTAACTCTTCAACTGGGAAATCTTCAACTATACAATCATCAAACTCAACATCATAGTGTGTTACTGTACCATCTTCTAACATGGTGTGCATTTCAGGTATGCAATATCCAATACCAAACTCTTCATTCTTAACCTTAGAAGCACATGAATGTTTCTTTTTCTTTTCTTCCATATACTCTATTGCTTCAGCAGTTTGTGGTCTTTTGAATGCTTGATACCCTGCTTTTATTTTTTTACCCAACTTTTTGATACCTTGTTGAGCTTTGTGACCAACTAATCCTCCAACAGCTGCACCAACTGGTCCGGCCATCATTGCACCGCCAACTGCCCCAGCAGTAGCACCTAAAGCACCTTCATCTATATCTTCATTTGCTTTTTGTTTGTTTAAAGGTAATGACATCTGTTTTGGTTTTGGTTTTTTCATCTTATTCATATCAGCCTGTGCTTTCTTCATAGCACTATCATAACTATGACCGGCATCCATGTGACCTGTGACCATATCTTTCATTCTACCTTCTTGAAGAGAAACACTTATTGCTTCTAAAGGCGCCTCTTCAAGCATTGTTAGTTTATCAAAGAAAGAAGCTGACTCATTTACGTCTTTACCACTTACTTTGGTACCACGAACTATGTTTTGTCTAGCGCCATAACTACCTCTTTTCTTTGGCTCAGATTTTCTTGTCATTGCTTTTTTCATTGTTTGCTCTTCTTCACCACCTCTACCATAATCACTCGCACCATATTTGGCACCTTGAGCTAGTTTAGCCTTGTGTCTGGTAACTCCTTTTGGTAATACTTCAACTTCATTGACATATTCAACAGCTTCTTTAGAAACTTTCATACTGACTAAACGATCAGGTTTATCCATGGTCACGGTGCGTTTTGCAGGTTTTTTCTTTGCACGAAGCATCTTTAAATCTTCAGCATCTACTTTATTATTTTTATTCATATCTAGTTTCTTTTGACCTCCGTGTAATTCACCATGAGCCTCATCTACTGATTTGACATCTGGTAACATTTTTTCTATTCTTTCAGATTGGCTTTTGTGCATCTTTGAAGCACCAGCTAATTCTTTAGAAATCTTTTTAAGTTTTTCTTTATCTTCACCTATTTGATTCTTATTATTTAAAGTTTGTAAAGGTATCATTCCATATTTTTCACGAATCACATTAATTTTTTCAACTATATCTGATTGTTGATTAGATAAAGGAACAGCATCCATAGCTTCTTGTGTTAAAGATTTAAGAGATGCTACATCTTCTTCACTCATGGCATCCAAAGGTAGATCAAAAACATTTACATCCTCAACTTTAACAGATTGACTGGCTTGAACTAATGCTTTAGAAACACCAGCTTCTTCTTCAGGTGTTTTCTTCTTTGATGCTTTAGTTTGAGTTTTTTTCAACTCTTGATCAAATTCTTGTGAATCTGGCTCTTCACCTAACATGATTTTACGAGCCGCATCAGCTACGTTGTTAATTATTTGGGAGTCTTTCGATCTCATTTTTTCTTCTCCTTGTTTAGCAGTTCCATTTTCTTAAAGCTTTATTAATTCGGCTATCGGGATCTCTAGCTGTTTTAGCTGACGTTAGCTTCTTTTTCATCCCTTTCATTCTCCGGCAGAATGATAATCTTCTCTTAGCAGACTTAGAGCCTTTCTTTAATTTACTTGGCTTTGTTGTAACTGCTGTTTGTAACTTTGATCCTGGATTTTCACGGCGATATGATTCAACACCTTTTTGGTTTAAACCACCTTCTGGATTTTTACCGGCAGCTCTTTGCCACGCAGGTGATTTATCTTCCTCTATAAACTGTATAAATGTTTTCATTAGCCTGTTCCTGGAAATCTTTTTGCTTTAAAAGTTTTTAAATTAATACCAACTTTTTTAAGTTCATCTTCTTTTTGAGCCGATATAGAAGCGCCAGTAGTATCGCCTGTTAATTCTTTAAACGGTACTACTTGACCCTTTCTTACACGACCTTTAGTTCTTAAACTATTATATTCTTTTGAATATGAATTAAGAGCCATACCAGGTTCCATACCTTTGTCTATGGATTCATATTGCGTGGTTTCCTCGGACGCCTTCTTTTCCGAGAGTTCGTTTGGTTTGTAGTATTTGCTGACCTGCGACCCGAAATACCATGCGTTGAATGTGTCATTGACATTCTTGGTTCCGAGTTTGCTCTTTTTTGTTTTATGTGATACTGCCTCGGAAAATTCTGTTTCAAGAACTCGTCCAAAGCTTTGTCTATTTCTTCTTTGATCACTTTCCTTATCATATTTCCAATCATATTCATTACTTAAATCCTCCTTCGTTAATTTACCTTTACCAAAGCTTGAAACCATTACTGGTTTCCCACCTTTACCAGCTCTATCTGCAACTTTATCATGCTTTCGTTTAGTACGAACAGCAGAGGCTCTTTCTTTTTTAGAAAGTTTAGCCCTAGTCGCTTTTGACATACACTTAGGTTTTGGTTCACCTGGTTTTCTTGCACATGGGCCAATTACATTGCCCTTAGTATCGACTCTTTTCCAATCACCCTGTGGGTCATCTTTAGAAAACCATTTTCTTAAATCTTCTTCAAATGTATCTTCAAATAAATCATCAATACCTTTTATGTTATTGGACATTTTATCCTCTAACCATTCTTTTAAATCAAATATTCTTTCTTGAAAGTGTTCCTCTGATAAATTCTCTGAGTTATCAAATTCAATATAATCTTCTTTAAAAACATCTTCAAAATATGGCTTTACCATATTTACTAATTCCCATTTCTGATGTCTTAGTTCTTCATTCATGATTCTTTTTCTAGACTCATTTCTTAATTTTGAAACATCATTTGTTGTAGAAACAAGAACCATTGTTGTTTTGTAATTCTGTTCTTCTAGCTTTTCTTTTATATTACTTAAAGTTTTAATCTCATGAGCATTACCATTAATTACAAGGTTTGATCTTTCATGAGTATCATATTTTTTCTCCATGATATATTCAAAAACTTTATCAGTATTCATTTCTTTAAGACCAAAATGCTCTAATACACTTTTGAATATGTAATCTTTACCAGAACCAGGACCACCAATTAAAAATACTGCAACATCTTCTGCAATCTTCATGCCTTTGCGAGTATCTTTATACATATGTTTTACATGAAAATCAGTCATACCTGATGGTGCACCCGACTTGAATAATTTATAATTACCAGCAGCTGCATGACCTCTCATCTTAGTACCTGACATACCTGATACATTGGGGCTATCTGGATCTCTCTCACCAGATGAATGTACTTTTATATTTTTAAAATTATATAATGCTTTTGAATGTGTGCCGTTATAAGTTTTAAGAGTTTTTGAAAACTCTGGTACACGGTCTGAACCTGCAACAACGTGTAGGTGTGTTACACCTTTCTTATGCAACTTGGCTGCTTGATTTAAATAATTTGGATTCTGTTTATCTGATGTAGATAAATTTGTATTGGGAAAAGCTCTCTTTGCGTGTTTTAACTTATCAGCTGGTGAAAGTGGATTCTTATTCTTATCTTGACTATGTGAGAGAACAATATGATGAGTACCACCAACTTGTCGAGCAATTTGTTTTGCTTTATTTACAAGTTTCTCATGCCCTTTTGTAATCGGATTTAATCTACCGAATGATAAAACGGCGTGCTTCTCTTTTTTTGATAGATTTTCATCTATGAAGTCTAGAAATTTCATAAGCCTCTGCAGCTAATAAGTTAATTATTTCTGTTATTTATACATTTAAGTTTTTATGGTAAAATCTCCCATATCTGGTGCTGAGTTTAAAGCTCTTTCTTGAGGAAATTCTAATGGTTGTTTCCAATGTATTTCACCTCTTTCAAATACAATTACACTATCATAAAATGTAATTGATTGTGTGGATCTGGTGAAATCATCTGGTTCTACCTGACCTTTTGTATGATCTGCATTGAGTTTATCAACCAAGTTTTTAGATACATTTATAATTGATTCTGGTTCATTTAAACCACCACCATGAGTATCTTTCCAATAAGCTGCGTGTGTATCTTCAACAAAGTAAATACCATTTTTCGACATTTTAGGGTACAGATATTGAAATGTTTTATTTACATGATTAACATGGTGACTACCATCATCTATAATAATATCAAACTCACCAAACTCATCTACTAATTCTTGTAAAAACTTTTCATCTGATTGGTCGCCAATACGAATAACTGTTCCTGGTATCTCAAAGTTTTTACAAGATGGTGTTATGTCTATTGCAACTATCTTTGAAAGTGGGCCAAAATATTTTTGCCACATTGGTAAAGAGCCACCATTTAAAACACCAATCTCTAATATCTTTACTGGTTTATTTTTAAATCTTTCAAAATGTTTTTCATAAATCGGAAAGTAATGAGTCCATCTTGTAATTTTATTACCATCATTTTCTAAAAAGTATTTCCATAAATTCATATCAATATTCCTCTGTTTTTCCTGTTCCAGCCATAATACCTTCAACGTGAATACGTCTAAGCTCTACTACATATTTTTTATCTATCTCTTTAAAATGTGCGTGTTCTGTATCTATACCATGAGTTATACAAGAATTTAAAGTTTTATTTAAAGTTCTAATATAATCATCCATCAAAGATGTACATAAAGAAAAGAATCTAGTAATGAATAAATGATCTACTAGATTTTTATCAGGCATCCAAGTTGGTATTCTTTCTTTAAAAACATATTTACCAAATAAATTAGCATTGTCATAAACACTAATATTAAATTTATCCTGTAACAATGATCGAGCTGAATATTTAAAAATTCTTTTTACAGAATACATCAACTTACTTAATTCTGGATGTTGTTTTAATAAGAAAAACGTCTTGAGTAATAAAGCAATTTCAGCTTCACTCTTTCTACCAGTTTTAGATAACTCTCTTACCTGATCATCATGTGACCAATATACAGCACCATCAATAAACTTAGCAATCTGTTTCATACTATTATCATCACAAGCACCTGGTGATCCATCAGAAAATAAGATAAAGGCATTTGGTACTTTTTCTTTTAAGTTTTTCAAACCTGCCACAGTTTGTTGAAACCTATCTTCTTTACTAATTACACCGATTGTAGGTTCTAAAGCTGAAGTTACAATAAACAAATTTTTATCTGGTTTCATTTACCACTCTTTAATTGTGTAAGATAGTTTTCTAAATCATCTTTATCTCTTTTCAGATTAATTGCTGTTGCTCTAGGGTATGGGTTTTGATTATGAAAATCATTAATTAAAACTCTATCTGCATTTGGTAAATTAATTACTAAATCATAATTAGTAAAGCCTAAATTATCAAGAGTAGCTCTTGTTGGTCCTTCCATATCTTTAGTTCTTGCCGTAGTAAAAACAAAATGAGAACCTTTTTCTTGCATTTCTAAAAGTATCTTTACATTTTTCTCAAGAGGTTTTCCTAATCTCCAAACAGAATTATCACCAATTCTAGATTGTGATTTAACAATTGTGCCATCTATGTCACAAAATATAACTGGTTTATTATTCCATTCAAACCAATCATCAGCTGTACCTACATCATGGTAATTTTCAACTTGTTTTTCATAAAACACCTCACCTTTAAATAAAGCTCTTTGTATTACATCTGAAACAAATAATTCATCTTGTGAATTTATTTCTTTAAAATTTTCTCTAAATGATTTAGCTGATTCAAATTTATACCCACCAACACAAAAGGTATCAGACACCACTTTTTTTTCTATAATTTGATTAATAATGCCTTGATTATTTGAAACAATAAAACTCTTAGAGGATAATTTTTTTAGTGTTTCATGATTTGCTATATTAGAAACACAAACATAATTGCCAGAACTATGTTCATGACTAAAAAAACTATCACAATCTTTTATAAAAATTTCTGCTTCACCATCTATTTCTGCTTTATCCAATATTTGAAAAACAGTATCAGCTGGGCCTCTTGTAGGATTTTCTAAGACAACAATTTTTATTCTATCATTATATTGTTGTTTAATAAATGCTTTAGCTTGATAAGCAATCTCATGTTCTTTTAAAATACCAATTGTAATATTATTATCTTTTTCAAGATAGTCCTCTATAGCATGATGGAACATCATTTTATTATATCGACCGAACAATAAAAATTTTGGTTTCATATTAGGAAATCTGGATGAAGCCCCAGCTGCTGGTATAATTATTTCCATAAACGCTTTATCTCCTTCAATATAAATTCTCTATTACTATCTCCAATTTCAGTATGTAAATAAACTCGTAGTAACATAAGGATTAAAAGATAATCGTTTTTTGCAAAACCAAACTTTTTAAAAACATGATCTTCTAGATTTTGTAACTTAACATCTAGTTTAATATTTTTGTTTCTTAAAAACCATTTACAAGTTAAATCTTGCCTTAACTTAGCCAGATCAAATACATACGAATCATATTCAATCGTAACTGGATCTATCATTGTAAACGATTCATCATTAAAAATCAAGTTTTCTAGGGTAAAATCGCCATGATATGTGGACTTTGGCAAGTGTGTTGGTAATCTATCTATGATTTCATTTTTAGTAAATGGTAAATCAACAGTAGATTTTATGAAGTCAAGCTTCTTATCATAAACATTAACGTAATCAACTTTGATAGCATCTTTAGCAAATGAATCTATTGTTTGAATTATAAAATCACCTAATCTTTTTGTACCTCTAGTTTTTAGGTACTCCACAATATCAAGACCATGAATATACTCCATCTCAATATAACTTTCAGATGAATCAAATATTGTTGGTACATTATATCCTTTTTCATATAATCCTATTAATCTTTCAATATTTCTTTCCACGTTTCCATTTTTCCTCACAAAGAAATCATGTTTATCTTTTACGAGGAATATTTCACAACCTGAGTGCCCAATAAATTCTTTTACTACCTTTTTTTCCATTCACCACAATCATCACGAATTAAAGAGTGCCAAGTACCATTGAACTCACCTGGAGAAAATGGATTATTCATATTTACATACTCTAAAAATTCACCATGTAAACCATACTGATGTAATTGAGCTTTCATCATATCTTCACCAATCATTGGCACACCTTGGTCATAATGATGATTCATATTGGAATATATTGTCATTCTTTTGTTCATAATATTAGATGAACTAAATGCAAATTGGTCATTACCAAAATCTTTTTCAGGTACCATTCTACAATTTGGTATATAAAGTTTATTACTATCTAATTCATAAAAATTAATGAGAGTATTTAAAGCATAATCAGGCCTAGATTTAATTACCCAATCATATTTTTTCTTTGATTGTAATTCTTTTCTAACTTTTAATTCACATGATTTTTCTATGCTATAAAGCATTGAAACAGTAAAACGTGGTGGGTGATTTATAGCATCAGGAGTATTCTTATACATTTCATCAAAATTACCTTCAAGAGGTTTTTCTAAAAATGATAATACAGGTTCGTAAAGGCCTATGTAATCTTTTGCATCATCACAATACCAAGTATGAATAAAGGTATCAACATCATAATGATCTAATAAATTTTTCTTATGATACTCAAAACCTTTTGCAAAGCTTCTAGGTTGACCAGATAAACACAATGCTATTTTCAATGGAAATGATCTTTTCATGAGGCATATTTCATCTGTAAAATATGTCGCCAAGCAGGCACTCTATCATACTGATGTACGATACAAAAATCTTTACTTCCGTTTGATGTTCTAACTAAACCATTTTCCATAATAGGACTTGGTTCAAGTAGATAAGGTTCAAAATCTTGTATTTTAGCTGGATCTGCCGTTGTACCTAATTGACAAGCCCAGCCATCTTCTGAGCCAAAATATTCTGATGTGTTTGTATAAGGTGATTGTGAAATCATAAAGTTGAATGTTGATTGATCGCATATTGGTATAGGTTTACCCATGCAAGCTGAGAATATATTAATCATTAAGGATCGCATGGCAAAACCACGACCAGCTAAAACACCTACATTATAAATTTCATTTTCTTTGAAAATATTATGAACATATGGCCCAAAAGTTTCAAGAAGATTTTGATCACCCCATGGTTCATTTTTATATAAAATACTTTCAGATGAGAAAAATAAATCAACATGATCGCCTGCATCATATTCTTCAAGCCATTTACATGGATCTTTTTGAAAGATTACATCTTTTACATCTGTGGTAACAACATAATCATAATCATCTGCTTTTCTAAGATACTCATAGATATGCAAGAATCTTTCCACATGAGGTGGCATTTTTGAATCATGTACTAGATTACCATCATCATCTTTGTTAAAGCCTATAATTTTAAATCCAGCTTGTTCAACTTTGACAACTGTATCTTTATCACAATTCATTAGAACAAGGACTTTATCCCCATCAAATCCAGTTTGATTGATCGAATTACACCAATACTGAAGTGTAGACCAATCATAATTACTGGCACATCCTATAATCAAGTTTCGCATTATTTACTCCAATTTAAGTTACTATCCTTTTATATATTGTTTAAATTTAACCAATTGTCCTGGTGTCATTTTCTTATAGTTCTTTACTACTTTATCCGTGCCTTCTTCTCCAGCTCCGTATTCTTCTTCAATACTACCCTCTTTATAATATGGATTTTTCGGGTTAGCATCTTCACTTTCATCTGGCCACCAATCATTAGTGTAAGTTTTACCAGATTCATTCATCTTAATCATATCTTTTATTCTTTTTTCATATTCATCTTTACTAGGTTTCACCCTCTTTGCAACAACATCAAGAACATAATTAAGTGTTACTGCATTTGCTGTAAGTGAACCACACCTAGCACCAACTTGATTTTTTAGAAAGTCAATTAAAATACTTTCACTACTCTTTGCCAAAGGGTCAGCTAAATCATGTGGTACTTTTAAGTCAACATAACTATACACGAAATCATAGTGTGGTGCAGGTGATCCATGTAAGATGTATTCATCTTTTACAACTATTCTTTGAAAGCCATCTTTTGCATACCAAACAGCTCTATGATCTGTAAGTTCATCTGGTTGACCAAAAGTTTTTGTTAAATGTTTTGTGTACTTTACGGGTTCTTCATTAGCCCAAGTATCTAGTGGTGAATTTTTCATTTCGTTTACGCTCTTATGTAATTTAACTCCTGTGACATGATGTATAAGTTCACGAAATTCTTTATGTTTTTTATTTTTAATATGGGAATTTAATTTTTTCTTTTGATCGGGTGTGGCTTTAGAATGAAAGTTTACTAACTCCATAACACCCAAGTTACCTTTATATGCAGCTTCATTCATTTTCTTTGTTTTCTTTTTCATTGCATTAATAAAACTACGATACACAGCGGCCGCACCGGCTTTACCCATCACCTTGGCTCTTTGTTCCATGGCTATCGCTGCTTGAATCTTATGGGCGTGGGATCGTCCGCTTGACTTAATCTTTCGTACTGAAGCTTCTGCATCAGACTTACTTGCGAATTTGAGCCCGTGGATTGTTCCTTTCGGATCCTCGTCTGTGTAGAGGTCTGAGTGCTTTTTAGATTTTGCTGGTTGACCTGGTTTTCTTGCGATTCTTGGATTGCTCATTATCCTCTCGTTAGTTTTAAAACTCTTTGCATTTGTTTTTCTAATAAGTTACCACGATTAGGCCAATGAATGTAAGCCTGTTCTCTGGATTTATATAGGTTAGTTAAGAAAGGCATGATTAATCCTTCTAACTCTTTTAATCTATCTTTGTATGCTTCTACTGTTATATCTTTTTGATAATTAGTTTTTTCTAATTCGTCTTTAACTTTTTCGTATTCTGTTTCATCAACAGCAGTAAAGCCAAAATCAATATCTCCATACTCATGTAATATTTTGTCTATGTCGTATGCCATTTTACTTGTCCCATTGTTTCTTAGCCGTGAAATTCTGATGTGAAAATTCTAGTCGATCAACAAGTTTCAATGCACCACCAGATAGCTTATCTACGGCAACAAAACCCTCTGGATTGGTGATTCTAAATCCATTATCTGTTCTGACAAATGTATTTGTAACTTGTCGCATCTCTTGTAATTTACGAATGATGATTGTTTTTGCTTCAGTAATTGAGTTCATGAGATTAAATACCTCAATCAACTGTCTAGCTGAACCTCTTAAAAGCCTCATCATTTCATTTTTTTCTCTTTGTCTTTTCTTCTTAGTATCATCTCTCTTAGCTTTAAGTATTTCTTTATTTAATTTACTTTCAACATATCTAATTAAATTTACAGTATGTGTTGATGTATTTCTAATCTTTTGGCCTTGTCTGACCATTTGATTATTAAATATCTTTATTTCACCAAGTACCTTATCATTAACTGATATGCGATTTAATACTAATGCGTTTATTTTTTGAAATGTCCTACCTGCCTGTGAGAGTATGTTACTTATTTGTTTTGTTTCTGCCTCTGTAAATGTCGCTGTACCAGAGGCATTAATAAATGAGGCGTCACGGAACCAAACATCTTTTGTTGGTTTTAATCTACTAATATCAATATTAAAACTTGGTTTCATTGTGTCTAAACTTCTACCTGAATATGAGGTATGAAAAACAATACCTAGTTGAGCGGCCTGCATTTTTTTAGAGAGTGGTGAATCTTCAGGTACAGCATAGACAATGGTGTTTGGTTGAAACGTGACGTATTTCTCCCCATCTATTTGTTCTTTTTTTATGTCGCCTTTTGTAAACATCATATCACCTTGTAATACACCTTTGATACCAAGTTTTGGTAAAAATGCCAAGGCTATTTTTAGTTTTTCATTTAAACCACCACTTGGATGGTTTCTATCTATATCTCTATCTGTATAATTTAATTTTGGCGCTTTATTAAAAACAGATTTAGTGCCAACAAAAAACTTACCATTCTTTGGATTGACACCTGCAAAAACAGCTGGGGCACCATCCCATTTTGTTGTGACATTTATTTTTGATGTTGAACTACCTGCAAGCATATCTCTCAATGATTGTAGAAAGTTAATTGATTCTCTGGCGCCAGTAACACCACGATTCAAGATATTATCTTCTAAATGTTCTAAATGAAGATTTTTATCTTGTCTGGCTTCTTCTAAAAATTCTGTGAAATTCATTTTGCGATTACAAACCTTCCTGAGTTTGGTGATCTTGAGGTCATGTATGCAAATATTGACCGTGTAAATTCGTTTATTTGTTTTTTGGATTTAGGATCTTTTCTATTAAACCATTTAGATAATATTGGCATAACTCTATTAACAATATTCGTAGCGCTTATAGCACCTCTCTCTCGGTCAAAATCTTTTTTAGATAATATACCTTTTTGTTTTAAAAAAGGTGTTACCTCTGCTTTATATAATTTCTCACCCTCATCATAAGCTTTTTTAATATTTTGTGCTGTTTTACTATCTATCTGATTCATCAAATTTATAAAAATACTTAATAACATTGAACCACCACGAGCAGAACCAACTTTTGGTATGTACTCAACTACAAATCTTTTAGCTGATGGATCATGTCTAAACTTTATCTCATCCATATTTTGAATAAAAACTCTTATATCTCTAGCTGCAGTTTTTTCACCAACTGGTTTTCTAACATAAGGTTTCCAATCAGAGGTCTTTAGAAATGAAATTTTTTCAAGTTCTTTTGCCTCTGATTCTCTATCAAAATTGACTTTCACTAATTTAGCCGATTTTTCTGTTTTCTTTAAAGAGAGTGGAAGAATCTCAGCATCTTTTATTAAAGTGTTCATCATTTTGTTTAAAGAAACAAAAGTATATGTGCCCTTATTATCCTCTGCTATTTTATACTCTTCTTGAATAGTATTAAAAGCTTTTTTTGATGCCAAATATATATCAGCTGGACTCCATTTATTTACATCACCAAAAGGTTGGCCTGCACCTGAAGCGACATATATCGGAGATTTGTTTGCTATTTTAAATATTTTTTCTAATTTACCCATCACACCTTCATCACCACGGAAATAAAATAAATTTTGATAACCTGGTGGTTTAATACCGTATCGAGATATTGTTTGTATCTCTTCCATTAATTCAACAGCAATTAAAACTGATGATATATACCAGTCATTATTTTCCTTTAAGAAATCTGCCATTTGTTTTTTAGTTATAACAGCTCCTTTTATACCAACATCAAGCCTATCATAGGCTGCATCAAAGGGTTTTTTAAATACAGAATAAAAAGAATCCCATGTGGGGTATTTTTCAGTATCTAATTGTTTCTCTGATTTTTGGACACCTAATACATCAGCGTAAGAAGAAAACCAAGCTTGTGATGATTCAAAAAGTGATGTTTTATCTGCCATTTTATCCTCGTTTATTGTTTATCATGTATTTATGATAACACAACTATCGAATTATGTCAATTTCTTTATCACCTGTCCATACTTCTAACTCATTTCTAAGTCTTTTGTTGTTTTTAAGCGACACATATCTGTTTGTTGCTTTCTTTTTCCACCACTTAATTACGTTCTCCAGATGATGTTTATCGTGGTTCTCCTTATCTGGAACCAACTTATCTGTCTTACCAGTCACTACATCAACAAAGTTGGAGAAACCATAGGAAGAGGCGTAATATCGTTTCTTTTCAGTCAAATTAAGAGCATTCTTAATTGTATTATTATATCTTTTTAAATCTTCACCATCTAAACTAGCCTTGATAAGAGCCTGTATTTTAGTTGATAGTTTGAGTTTTCTTGATGAGGCATCTTCTGGCACTATCGGTTCACCAACAGCTTTTTCCATATAATCTCTTAAATCTTCATATGGTTTGCCGTGCATCAATGGTAAAAAATTAGAGTCTGTAAGACCTTTGAATCTGAGAAATGGTTTCATGCCATCATACTGTGAACTAGACTTTGATGACCCATATAAACTGGTCGTTTCAAACAAACATACATTCATACCTGGATATTTCTTGTTCATCATTTCACGAACATGGTGTGAACAACATATAGATGCAAGTAATTTACCACCAAGATAATTATAACCAAATGGTTGAGATGGCACAATTACAAAGCCCATAATAGATGTCTGATTAAAAGACTTGGCTGTTTTTTCATCTTGAGTAAATACACAATTAAGTAATTCATTTCTTGGTTTCATATTGATTACTGGTGAACCCATACGAATAAAACCAAGCCACTTGTTTGTATTCTTTTCTAATACACCAAGTCGTAATGATTTTCCTGGAATACTTGTCATATTTGAATGTGATGAAATCAACTTAATATAAATGTCCCACATATTTTGATTCATTTCTACAACTTCAATATTCATATCTTCTGGGTGCATACTAAAGTTATCAAATAAATCCATTTCAGGTCCCATTCCTGGTAAACCAAAAGACATTTCATTAACTGCATTTAGTTTTTGATCTCGCATATAATCTGCAATACCATCAAATTTATCAAAGTAATCTGAGAATACTTTAGCACCGTGTAAAGCTTGTTCTTTAGTTATTTTCATGTTTTAAAATCACCAAATTCATCACCAAATCTTTTTTCATTCTTACCAAATGAATTTATAGGTTTATCAGGACCATCATCTTGACCAGAATCTAGAATACCATCTTGACCTGATTGTTCTACATCATATAACTTCATCTTAGCTCTATCAACACCAACAATAAACTTTCTGAAATAACTTGGGTCTGCATAACGATTCTTTTGTTGTTTCACCAATATCTGATTCAGTTGTTCTAGTTCTTCATTTGATACAATAGAAAACATAAAGTCGGCAGTTGCAGGTAAACCAAATGATTCTGAAACATCTTCAAGACCTGGATCTGAATTAGTATAACCAGACCTTGTTGTTTGTGTTGCTGATACAATTGGTAATTCATACTCAACTGCAAGGCCTCTTAATTCTTCTGCGATAGCTTTTATGAATGTATATGAATTAATATTATTACCTGGTTTTATTCTTGATGATGTACAAATGTTTAAGTAATCAATAAATATTATATCAGGTCTAAATTGTTTTTTCAATGCTAACTCACTTAACAATGCACGAAAATGTAAAGTAGAGGCAGCTGCCGTTGGATATTCTTTAATGATTAATTGGCCTTGTGTCTTTGCTTTTAATACATTAAATTTAGATTCATAATCTTCTTTTGATACAGACCTTAAATCATTTAAACTGATGTTCAATAAGTTAGCATCAATTCTTTCTGCAATCTTTTCTTCAGCCATTTCCATAGTGATATACAAAACATTATCACCTTGAGATATACAAGAAGAAGCCATATGACACATAAACAAACTTTTACCAACACCTGTGCCTGCCATAATGACATTCAATGTTTTAATTGGTAAACCACCTTTTGTAATCTTATTGAGTATATCAATATCAAAACTTACTCTGTTTTCAACCTTGTGATAAAAATCATATCGTTCATTATAATCATTGATATAATCGTGACCAATATGTGAATCAAAGGAAACACCAAGTGCATCACTTAGGAGTTTTGGTATTTCACCTTTAGATTTTTTTGTATTTTTATCATCAAGAATTGAAACTGAGTTCATGATTGCATTGTATATGGCTTTGTCTTGACAAAACTTTTCAGTTTGATCTATGAGCCAATTCAACTCAACTTTTTCATCTTTTGATTTTTTAATTTCTTGAAGAAGCTCTATTGACTTTGAAACTTCATCTTCTGTAAGGTCTTTCTTTTCTGTGAAATTAATTACAAGAACTTCATGTGTTGGAAGTTTCTCATATTCATTTACAAAATCATGTATCTCAAGAAATACTTTTCTTTCTATTGACTCTGAAAAGTAATCTGGTTCAATAAATGGTAAAACCTTACGAGTAAATTCTTCATTGTAAACTAAGTTCTTCAGTATTGTCTGTTCTAGTCGCATCATCACTTAATATATTCCCATAGCCTATTTGATATTTTTCTTGCACGAATGTTTTAAACTGCTTGTCATTTAATATATCATACCAGAATTTGTCTGTTTGTGTGGCATCAAAGCGTACTTTCTCACCAATTTCGCCTGTTTTTCTATCTACTTTTGCATACCAACCAGGAGATGGTTTTGCAACATATTGACCTGCAATTGCAATGTCTAGTAAACCTGAATACTTTTGAATACCACCATTAAATGAAACTGTAACTGGTATCTTTGATTTCTCTTTTACAAATCTAGATTTCTCTACGTTAATAATGAAGTGATATCCTGTTACATCTTTTCCAGTTTTTTCTTGTTGTCTGCCTAGAATCCAAATTGTATCAGCTGAGTAATATGAACCTGTGCCACCACCAACAATATCTTTAGGAAACATACCAATCTCTTTATATGTGTGGTTGACAACAACTAAAGGTATATCTTTGATTGTGAGGTGTGGTGTTATCATTCTAAACAAAGATTTAATACCTTTAGCTCTTGTCATATCTGCAACTGATCTACCCTCAATTGAGTCATCAATCTCTTTTTTAGATGCTAAATTACCAATCGAATCTAAAACAATAATTACTTTATCATCACTTGTAATATCATTCAACTGATTCATGATGTCATGTTTAAGTTCTTCAACATTTGTAACTGGTGTATGTAACACTCTTTCCATATCAATGTCAAAAGTTTCAAAATATTTTTGTGGTGTGCCAAACTCTGAGTCATAAAATATAACTACGGCATCTTTATATTTTTTTAAGTATGATGATGCCATGAGTAAAGCAAAAGCACTCTTGAAATGTTTTGAAGGCCCAGCTAACATAGTTAAACCTGGAACAATTCCACCATCAAGTGAACCAGAAAGTGCAACATTAATCATTGGTACTTCTGTTTGTACCATATCTTTCTGTTTAAAGAATTTTGATTTCGATAAGATCGAAGCTTCTTTAATTGTAGTATTCTTTTTTAATCTGTCTAACAAACTCATTATGTTTCCTTCATTTTTGTAATTTGATTTTTAGGCACTAACATTTTATCTTTATCTATAAAGAAGGATTCTAAACTAGGACTAGGTGGTAAGTCAAGCCTTTTCCTTTTGTTTGCCTTCTTTATTACAGTTTTAGGTTTTTCACCTTTATATTTTCTGTATGATTGATTTGCCGCTATGAGTAATAATACGGCGAGAGGGTCAAAAACAAATATGATTATAAAAATAACCGCTCTCACGGCCTTATCTATAAATTTTGGATCACCTTCACCATATAAAAACTCCGCAATAAACATAATTGGTCCAACTTCAGCTTTCAATATATTCTCTTCTTTTAATAAAGGTAATTTTTCTTTTGTAAGTTCTACCAATTGTGCTTGTGCATTTCTAATTTGTCTATCTGTTGTTCTTGCAACTTTTTCAGGATCATCACCTGCCTGTCTATACAAATAAACTAATCTTTCTCTAATTAAATTTTCTCTTAATTCTATTTGTTTGATTTGAACAGAGTTTGCACCAACTACTATATTGGATTCTATGTGAGCTCTTGAAAGAAAACCAAATATACCCATAGAAGTGATTAACATCACAAGTATAATAGCTGTGATGAAATATACTTTCATGGCCAAAATAGTTTCTTTCCAGTTATTATATAACCAAGATACTGTTACAAGTTTTGCTATTTCTAAAACAGCACCCATTACAATAATTGGCCAAAATGATCCTGGAAAAATCTGTGCTAAACCTATAACAGAATAATAAGCTGCAATGGCTGATAATCCTATTGCTGTTATAAATGGGAAGATTGCTTGTATCATTTTACATCTAATTCAAATTCTTTTGTACCAAGTTTACCTTTAACGTGAATATTAAAAGCAAGTGAGTGTCTATCATTGTTTGTCATATTACTACTAACACTATGAACAGTTGATGATGGGAACATATATACATCTCCGTTTTTTGGTGTCATAGACCAGATTTTTGAATTAAACAAATTCCAATCCATAACATCTACATCACATGAAGTTGGAAAAACACCAGCTTTACTTAAATCTCTTGTAAGTGTAAATTCACCACAATCTTTTTCTCCAGTCACATCAAAATAATAAACACCAGAAAGAATACAGTTTGTATGAATATGATCTTGAGCCCAATCCCTTGGTTTATGTCTGACTACCCATGAATTAGTAATATAAAATTCTATATGTTCTTTAGCTCTAAGTTCTGTATAAGCATACTTTCTCATTGCATCATTTAATTTATCTTTTAATGATGCACATTCGGGTTTATTAAGTATGTATTTATCTACACCATAATCACCATTGTTTGAGAACATTCTTTCAAATTCTTGATTCTTTAAAAATGTTTTTGTTTCTTCTTCTATGAATATATTTTGTTTTATAAAAAGAGGTGTACTAAACAAAGGCACAACTTGGTAATCTATCTTAGCCAAAAAAACTCTCCAATGAATTACTTTTTTCTATTTCCCAACCAATACATTCTACAATAAATTTTGTAGGCTCTATGAAACCTTTTTGAAACTGGGTGTCAAAGTCAATATATTTTTCAAGACCAAACTCTTTTGGTATTCTTGTTGGAAAAGATATGACATTATCTTTTAATGGATTTGGTTGTTTAAGGTATGTAAACTTTAATTTTTCACCAGATTGAATCGCAGGATATTTCTTTTCAAGCCCTAGTTTTTTTAGTTGATGATTATATAATAGAGCACCTCTCACATGAATTGGTGTGCCTTTTTTGTATATTGAATTAGAATCTTCATAAGTTTTCAAACCATTACAACCTCGAGGAAAAGATATTTCCTCTGGCGGTAAACTCTTAAACTCTTCTTTAAACTTTGCAATAAATTCTTGGACTTCATCTTCACCTTTTGTAACAATAATTCTAGTAAGTTTTTTCAT
>CETY01015892.1_pt1 | contig 17928 bp, 26 predicted proteins | sample 361551 | NCBI WGS metagenome assembly CETY01 (sample SAMEA2623135, study PRJEB7988) | marine metagenome | biome: marine biome (ENVO:00000447); feature: deep chlorophyll maximum layer (ENVO:xxxxxxxx); material: "saline water (ENVO:00002010), including plankton (ENVO:xxxxxxxx)" | depth 45 m | reverse complement strand
TGGGGATTTGATAATGATTAATCACTTTCAGTTTAGGTAAAACAGTGATAGCAATGTTTAATAGGCATATTTGGCTACATTTGATTACCGGAGAGTATTAAAATGAGTACACATAAAATCGGTCTCAACGAGACCCAAATTGAAGCCCTAACTGCACCAACACCTGAAGAAGATATCTTAACCCGCCCTGGCGCTGGTTTTGAAATGTCTTATGTCACAGGTGAATATGTCAAAAGAACAATGTTGAATGTTTTTGGTGGCGCTATGCGCTATCAAGTCCTAAACCATGTAGTCGACAAAGGAAGTCTAATCCTTCATGTTTCAGTCGAATATCCACTATATGAAAAGCACAAGAACGGTAGTGTTCTATGTGATACATGGGGCCGTATCGAAGAATTTGGCACATCCACCATTCGCTCTGACTTTGGTCAAGCATGGAAGACTGCATTTACAGATGCACTAAAAAGAGCAGCAACACATCTTGGTGTTGGCCTTGACCTTTACCATAAGACACAGGAAGAGAAGGAAACCGCTGACGCTAATACAAAACCTGCATGGGTTGAAGCTGCCGAAGCCGTTAACCAAAAACCAAAAGAAGCAAAAGCACAATCTTTTGGTAGCGGGCCTAGCTGTTCACCAGCACAAAAGGGGTTAATTATGTACCTTCTATCCGACTTAGGACACAAAGGCGATGTAGCTTGGTTGTCAGAAAAGACTGGAGTCCCACAAGAACAACTTGGAAAGATTACCAAGAAAGACGACCCTAACTGCCTCCCTGTTGACAAAACAATTGCATCCTCGATTATTACTGAACTAAAGGAACTACAAGCATTACAAGCCTCAGCTTGAGCAATGTTTATACCCTAATTACCGAGTAGTGTTAGCTATGCTTAGGAAAGAAGACTTGCTCTCCTTGTTTAGGGAGTATTACGAGACTGCTAAATTAGATATTGATAATATACCTCGCAGAGAAATCGCGTTCTTGACATGGGATAGTCGTATGATACGCCATCAGGCTCATAATGACCTTGAGAGTATTAGAGCCTTAGCGAAAAAACGGGCACCTAAAGCAGTTTATGCGAGCCTTTCGCACTATCTAGACCCGTCACACAGACCACCTAAAGAATTAGACAGTAAAACAACGAGCTGCCAAGAATGTGGACACGACTATAAATCGGACAAGCCTAAGAGCAGTTGCCCTTCATGCGGAGTAGAGAATGAAAAGGCCAATGTCAATACTAAAGATAGAAGAGCAATGGATTTAGCCTTTGATATTGACTATGGAGATATCCCAGGAGCAGATAAAAGAAGCCCAAAAGAAAACTTAGGAGCTGCTGCTCGCTCCACAGTAAACTTAGTTAATATTCTATCAAAAGATTTCGGCTTTGACCATTCCGATATGAAAATTACCTTTTCAGGAAAGAAGGGGTTTCATATCCGAGTGGATAGCTCTAACCACCCACTTTTCTCACAGCGCAATAAAACAGATGAGTCTGTAAGAAAGTCTTTGATTCAGTATGTTGGAGGATATGACTTCAATCCAATGGATTTTATCAAAGTCGAAGCACACGCTCAATCAGCAAACACATGGCATCTAAAAGCATTCGAATCAGGATGGGGCAAGAGGTTCAACGAATCAATAGAATACTTCCTAAAGCTAGCTAGTAAAGACGAAGAAATATTTACTAACGCCCTTGGAATGTATACTCCGTGGTATACTGATAAGAAAAGATATGGCACAAAAAAAAGCCTCCCATCACAAAAAGTGATAGGAGGTTTTAGAAAGGCCTGTAATGATTATCGAGAGAAAATAATGAAGGGTGGAGATATGCGTCAAATGAAAGATGCTGATGCAAAGCGTTTACTTGCGTTTGCTCTTTCTCGCACTGTTCTTCGCTATGGCGCCTTTGTCGACAAAAGAGTTACTGCCGATAAAGCAAGAGTTCTGCGTATTCCTGGTTCGCTTCACGGTGGCTCAGGAATGGTTTGTTGCGAGGTTCCATCTCTAAAGCATCTAAGTGATATGTCGTGGGTTCTAGACTTACAGAAAGAATTGTTAGGAGACGAAGAGGTCGAAGTTTCTATCTCCAAAGTAGCAAACACATACTACGGAGTATACGAGCCAGGAGAGCATAAAGTCCCTAAGCATATCGCTTATGCCCTATTGTGCTCACAATAAGACACAAAAAAAATAGAGGAACCTTTCGGTTCCTCTTTCACTTATTATCACTCCTCCTCCTCGTCGAGTAGTCTCCACGATTTGGTATTGTGATTTTCTTTTAGAACTTTCAAAATATACGCTTCATCGCTGTCGATGCGTACAGTTTTAGTCTTGATATCAAATCTATCTCCATGGCATTCTGTTGGTCCACAGAGTGCTCCACGAAACAGTGACATTTCAAAACTTCCTTGAAAGCTATCCCACCAATCGGTGGTTGTTATATTATTGACCCATAACTTACTCTCCCTCCATAGGAAGAATTGTAGCAGTATTGAGACTGCGATAGTTTCTGAGCCACGCCTGCCACCAAGTCCACCCAAATTAGTGTAATTTTCGGTTTCCTCTTTCCAGGTAGCTGGGTCGTTTGAATAGTATGGCATAAACCCGTCACGCCTTGTAAATAGCGCTTTCAGCAGTTTATCCCAATCTTCTTCATTGTTTTCGGTGTATTTTCTAGCCCATGCACTAAAGTCTTCTTTAGATGTTACATGGAGCTTAATGTCGATTTCGTCATTCCTGAAGTTGTATTCTCTAGGAGACCAAACTTTCTCAAATTCTACCCTAGTTACAGGAGGGTGATTTGCTGATTGAGCAACTCCCTTACCGACAAATTCACTGAATAGGTCTTGACAATACTCTTTAGCAATGTCGTTCTCCCATTCCTTTTGAGGTACGCCGTTTATAGGGCCACCCCATTTCGCAGTGAATTCGTACTTGTCGATTTTCCCTGTTTCTTCATTTTCAAACAAAGCGTATACTTTACCGTCAGCTCCAGCTGAAATAAAGTCCCCTTCTCCGTAGGAGTCATACCCAAAGTTATTGGGATAAAAACCTACGAATCCAGGAGCTCTCGCTTCATAATACTCCGAGCTAGCTTCTTGGCTAGCAATATCTTCTTGTGAAATATTTTCCACTTATTTACTAGATTTTAGCCGCTTCTAGGCTACAATATTCAATATATTTATCTAGTTTTTCAATATCCGAAACTGCAAAAATTACTGTTCGATATCTTCTATTACGGTTGCTTTCATCAGTATAGTCTCTTTCCATAAAATCGCTATTTAGCATAGGACGGAGACGACTTAGCAATTCTTGCAATGTCAAATCTTTTCTGTAGTTTCTTTTTTTATTCATTATAAATCCGTTTAAAGAATCAATAATATCATCAGCACATAACCAAACAAGACCCTTTTCATCTTTGACATGTGTCAAAGTTAGTTCTTTCAAGGTTTTACACAATAGAATCCTACGATTCCATTTTTTTCTGCGCTTCGTGTCGTATTTACGACTCATGGTACATCACCCGTGTAGCTTGACTCGTGGTCATGCAAATTAGTCATTTGTTTAATCGGGTATGCCATTTTTTCACATCGAGGACATATTGCCTCTTTGTTTTTTTCATCAAGGTAATCAATCTCCAGCGGAGGTTCATATGCCTTGTCTTCGCGCCAGCCACAATATTTTTTCTTGGCTTCGCGAATATGTTTACAGCTACGGCGGTGTTGTCGATATCCTCGACACTCACATTGCCATCGCCATACAATTGAGTTATCTCTTCTTAGATGATATTTAGAATAGCTAACGGTGTATATTGTTTCACCGTCGCTACTCTCTATTTTCATCGAGAATCTCTCATTTGTTACACAAGCGTATTTTTCACGCGTCACTTATCTCCTCAGTATACTTGAAACGAGTTTCCACTCGCTGCACTGTAGCCAAAGGATTTAGCCACTAATAACATATCATTAGTGACTAGTTCAGCGGCCATTTTATGGGCGCTATCAGACATTTTCATAAATAAGTCTATTATGTACATAGACTCAATAGGGTTAATGGTTTCTCCATCACAGCTCAAAAGCTTAGTAAGTAAAATATTGAGATTACCTTTAGATTCGCTTCTAATGTAATCACCTCTTTTTGCTTGGTTTATAGCATGCATAATTGCATCCTTTCCACCTTGTCCCTCTAAAAATTTTTCTGTATCTTTTAGTTGCTCTGGAGTGGGCTTATCTCTAAACCCTACTTCGGCAACCCAAGCCTCTGCTTCTTCGCTTGGTTCTGTATCTTGGAAAAATATATCTGTTAAAGTATCTAGTTCATCTTTAGGAACTTTCTTTACGCTTACAATTAAACTAGGCAGTATAGATTTATTTTTTAGTTTTCCATCAGCCTTTTTATTAGTATCTGCGTTTTTTAAAACAGTATTTCTATTCACTGCAAGCGCAGTTAATTCTTCTTCCAATCTTTTTTCAGACCAGTCTCCATTTGCATGTAAAAGTAACATAGCAAATGAATGCATAGACCAATTATTATGTTTAGTGCTATTACCGCACTCGAAATGCCAGTCAAAAGTCATTGAAGGCACTCCATATCATTGTTGGATTTACAGTCCACTTATTTTGGTATTATTCAATTTCGACAAAATGAGTATCAGAGACTTTTTTGAAGACTCTATTAGCCTCCATCCATCCCCATATACCGCCGACTTTTAGTTTGTCAAAAACAACTTTTAGCCAGGCAGTATTACCTTCATACATGTCTTCGGGGTAATTACCCCATAAATCAAGAGCTAACTCATCAGGAGTTAGCCAATCGTCTATTTCCTTTGTCATTTTAATTACTCCAAAGGATGGTCGACATCTTTGTCACCAAGTACCCAGCGTAGTGTTTTAACTACGCCTTCTAGCGCCTTAAATTGGCGCATGTGGTATATTTTATCTTCACGCTTACACATGTGTATAGCAGTGAAGTGCTTATTTTTCTTCCTCTCAGCTTTATCAAGCATTAGTTCTATTTCATCGTATGAACGCTCATAGGTAAATAGTTCAGTTTCTTGATGGTCACTTAAAGTCATATATTGCACCTTCAGTGATTATTTCAGCAGAGTGGTCGCCTTCAACAAAGGCGATAAATTCGCCCCAGGTCTTCTCCTTCATAGAGTTAACTCCTAGGGCGGCTCTCATAGCTCCTTCTTTTGCCTCCATATCGGCAATGTCATTTCCGGTATTACCAGAATGACCAGGAACATGTACAAAAGAAAAAACGCCTCTAAGGCGTTCAAAAGACAGCATATTATCCAAATCTTTCCACATTTTCATGTTAGATATTGGTTTTTTCTTACTGTTCTTCCATCCATTTCTTTTCCAGTTATGCATCCATGTATTTACTCCTTGTACTACATACATAGAGTCACTATAAACACGGATGTTCAATTTAGCTTGTCCTTCTTCATCCCAAAAATCATGTTCAGGGTTGGTTAGGACTTCCTCGGCAAACCCTCTAACAGTAAACATAACTGCCATTAGTTCGCATTTTTGATTGGTTGGCTCTCCATATCTTTCTCGGAGTAATGCACCCCAAGGATAACTGTCTTTCGCCCATCTATCCCTTTCAGGGTGAGGGGCAGCCATACCAAATCCACCTTGAGCTTCAGGAGTCCCGTTATTGGGACACGCGCCGTCAGTGTAAATTTCGAGTTCTATTATATCACTCACTTATCAGTCAACAAAGTCCCAAAGCGCAATATATTTTCCAGCGCACTTGGGGTTGACTCGTTCTACTCTTTTACAAAGCTTAAGCCTCTTAGAAAGTTCATTAGTACCTGCTGGTACTCTTTTTCTTCTCTTACCCTTTATTGTTGCTTCAACGCAAAGGGCTTCATAGGCTTGTCTAGTTGTAAAGGGAGTTTTTAGGTTACATTTTTTAAGAGCATTAAGCCACATATCTGTGAGTTTATCATTCTTATTCAGTTTTAAACCTAGTTTTGTGGGTTCAGTACCCATGCATTCACCCCCTTTTCAGCAGCCTTTTCGCAAATAAATTTTTTACTCTTTCTTAGTAAATAATTCATTTTATACTTGTTAGGAAAGTAGCGCATAGTGCATCCACTTTCAGTCAAATCAGCTTCAATAGCATCTAAGATTTGTTGTGCTGTAAAGGGGTTATTAATGTCAATTCGCTTAGTCTCTAAGATTCGCTTTATTATTCTCATTTCAAGAGTATTAAGTTTGCCAATCCGCTTAACTTTAGCGAGGCTTTCAGTCACAGGACTTCCTCCATCGGAATGCCCAATTGTTACCAAAAGCCAGTTTGTAGTTAGAGTAAAGAAAATCTTTAGAATTATGCTTATCAGCAGTATCTAGATATTCCCACTCCCCACCTTGGTATTTACCCCAAAGGTGGATATACCGGTTATGTTTTACCGTCACTTATTGGCAATTATTTGCCATTTCCAAGGATTCGATTAATAATCTCATCCTTTGAACCTGCAGCGCTAAAACTGCGCTTCTTAGCCCACTGTTGTAGTTCTTTAAAACTCAACTTTTCAAGAGTAGCTCTCCTACCACGGGAACTACCACTTGCTCGCTTTGAAGCAGCCTTCTTCACCTGTTCAGGTGTAACTTTCTTCTTAGCTTGCGTCTTTGGCTTTGCAGCCTTAGTTGCTTTCTTTGTGGTCTTCTTTGTAGGTTTCTTGGCTTTCTTTGGGGTTCCAACTTTCTTGTCTAGCAAGGCGTTTAGAACCTGGTTATTACGCTCAATGTTCTTACAAATAGTGTTGTAGTGGCGTCGGATTTCTCCTCTGCGTCGACCATCGGTCGTTTCACTTAGCTCTACTAAAAGATTAGATGCTCTAGTATGCTCTTCTACTTGTAGGGCACTTAGCGCCTTAAAGACACCATTAACCTCAGGTATTTGTTGTGGCCACCCTTGAACTTCAATAGTTTGGGTAGTCACTATCTTTTTTTCCGCACCAAAAGCCATAGCGGCTTTAGTGACAGCTTCGTTTTCACGAAGAATTTTTGCACCAGTATTTCTGGACACTTATTCTTGGTTTAGGATTCTCTAATCCTAACAGCCAAGTAGTTTGTTTTTAGTATCGCCTTTGCGGCGATTTCGCGGGCTTCTTCCATGCTATTAGCACGGTTGAAAAGTTTCCAAGTGTTATGATTTGGATGGTGAAGAACTTCAATTATAATCATTCTTCTTCACCTCCTTGACATTCAACGCAAACCCACTCAATAGGTGGGGTTCCGCTATCAGTCCAACAGTCACAGTTGGAGTTCTTTAGTTTCCAACTAAAGAGTTCTTTAGTTTCCAAGTCATTCTTACAATCACACCCGTAAATACCGCACTCAGCACACCCGTTAGGGTCGCATTCAGCACATAGCCAGTCACCGTCGTACTTAAATTGGCACTTAGGACTGCCCTGTGGTGATAATAGGTAGCGATTACATTTATCGCAAAGAAGGTCAATAAAAGGGTTCACTCTTCTTCCTCTTTTTCCTCTTGTATCTTTCCAGGGTAATGGGTTAGCTTGTAAAAGCCCTCTCCTCTTTTTTCCATGTCATCAACATGGGGAAGAGATTCTTGGTCAGTAGGAACACTAAGGTAGTGTCCCGTCTGATTAACTGAGGACTCCATACAGAATCCTCCTCTTGGGTCTCCAACAGAAATTACTGCCGAAACCGCTTCTTCGTACTCGCTGTTTTTAATAACAACAGTAGCTCGATTGTGGAATTTTGTACCTTCCCATTGACCCCGTTCAGGAGTTCTTAGGAGGACATGAATCCACTCTTTTTCACCCTCTTCGACATAAGCCTGAAGATGGGTGGAACCAGTTTTTAGGTCTGTGTAAACAGTCCAATGATGGTCCAATTCTATGTTCACAATAATAGTGCTCACTTATGGGATTATTTCCCTGCCTTAGTTCTTTTTTTGTAAGGCCCCCAGTTAAATTCGGGATAAACCCTTACCTTTAACTGAGTTCTGAGGTCTTGTCTATCAAACTCAAAGTTAGACTGCTTATAACGAGCAAAAGTCTCTCTCATTCGTCTATAGGTATAACGACCTTTAGCACCCTCTGTCGTTTTGCCTCCTTTAGTTCCAGGGGCATGAGCAGGAGGTCTTCCTTTAGCGACCCATTCATCTTTTTTCATTTCGATAAAGACGCTAGAGTCGTTTAAGATAGAAAATAAATTTAAATTATCTTCTTCCTTGGATATTTCACATATTATTAGCAAGCGGTCGATAAAGCTACTTCTCGCTCCTTTCTTAGGTTTGCCAAATATATGTCTTGCAAAGCGACTCAGTCCAAACCCTCGATTCAAAAGAATCAGGTGCTTTATCTCTTCATCGCTCCATAATTGCTGTCTTACAGAGTTGTATACATCTCCGCAAAACTTCCCACAAGTCGGTGCTTTACGATGTGGGTTCTTATCAAATTCTTCATTGCAGACTTCACAAATAGCCTTTACAGTTGGAGGATTACTCCAATAGTCTTGTCGACATTTATCGCTGCAAAATTTTTGATTATTGTTAACTCGTGGCACGGTAGTACCACAAAGTGCACAGGTAATATCCTGTGACATTGTTTTCCAATTTATCTTGGACACTTATAATCACCATAATCTATCAGGAGGAGTAAAATTATCCAACTCGTCATAGTTAATAATTTTACAGGGTCTTCCTTTGTGGTGAATAGTTCCAGGTAGGCGAATAATACGCCTAGGGTCTCTAGTAACTTCGTAGTCCACTAGAATGCCTTCTGCCTGTAGTTCTTCAATATACTCAGTCTTAATCTTCTTATGAAGACGCTGTAAGTAAACTGAAGGAATTTTTCCACTTTCGCCACTTAGAATATTCTTGTAAGTAGCTTGATGGTGGGGCGCGGTATGAGAAATATCCCAACCGTACCATATTACATGAAAGCCTTTACCACCGCTAAATACGATAGTAAGGTCTTCAGGAGTAACGCCAAATTTACGACCTAGCCATCCGACAACTCTCTTGGTCATCTTGGCTGAATCGTCAAAAGAATCCATTTTGAAATCAACATCAAAATACAACTCTTGTCCTAAGAAATTGTTATTGTAGTTCTTCATTAAATTCTTTTTCTTGAACTTCTTTCCTCCCATTTTAGAAGTAGGGTCAGGCCCAACGCTTCTTGGATTGAGGAACTTAGAAGTCATGTAAAACACCTTGATAGGCTTCATTTGCCTAAGGCGTTTTAGTAACGCTTTCTTACCATGTTCGTTATTACGGAAGTTGTCAAAACACTTCTTCCAAACAAGGCGTTTAGCTTTCGATTCCCATACTTGAAAGCGAAATTGCCGCCAATGAGAATCAGGGGGTAGGAACATATCATCGACAGTCATGCTATCGTATGCCATTCCTACCAAAGTAGTAATCAATTCGTACCTAGCTGCGTATTCAGCCTTGTATTCAGGAGTATCTTCAAGAGAAGCCTCCATTGCACGATTGAAACCTTCCAGCAAGAGTTGTCCTACTGGTTTATCCGGGCAATCACAATCATTCTGACCTGTTCTATCACAGGCAGGGTGGTGATTTTTAGGAAAATATTGGGTGAAAAGTCCTGTTGCCAAAAAGGGGTTGCGCAAGAACGACATTACCTCAAAGGAATGATGTTCACAGCGAATATCCCCCGCTGGGGCATGGATTTTACACCTATGGCCATCTTTTTTTATGGCCGTACATTTTGTGTTTCGTTTAGTCCACACTTATATGTCCGTTAGGACAATCGTAGAGACAACATAGTGTCAATACGGTTAGCGACTCGCTCTTTTTCAGCCTGCGAAGCCCTTTCATCAGGGGTCCACATAGACTCAAATCGAGAGGTCAGACCACTAACAACTTCTTGGTATTTTTCAGTAGCTAAAGCCACTGTGTCAGTACCAAGGTCATTTTGTGCCTTCTCCAAAGTCTCCATGACTTCGGCTCTCTTTGTTGCAAGTGCATCTTCGTCGATTTCTCCATTTTGAAGCATTTGATGAACAAGACGGTAATACTTCGCTTGAGCATTTTGCATCGTAGCGACATACATTCTCTTAATATCATCAATTTGCTTTTGAGAGGAACCATAGGTTAGACTTCTCATACCTGAAGTAGAGTGAGCAGAAATTGGTATTTCATCACTATCTTCTTCAGAAATGGTTGTCCACCACGGAGTAGCTCTTTCGACCCACATAGCATGTCTATCACTAGTATTGCCAGTGTCTGCGAAAGCATCTATTACTCCTGAAAGTCTGTTTAGATTTGGTTGCCATGTCTTGTTGCGGTCATAAATAAAATAAACACCGCCACTAGAGCCGTGAGGTAAAATACCTCCCATTTCGACAACCGTCCTTCTTACAGTTTTACGCATTTTGTCATCGTCAATAGACATTGACGCGCTAACAAATGCATCTCTAAGGCGTTCTTGTGCTTTACGCATAAAACGCCCGTCATTAGGTAAGGCTTCTGCTTCCATCGGCTCTAAAACAACGCAATTTCGCAGTTGTTCAACCGATGGCATACTAGTTCCTTCCCATACATGTCCTAGGTAATCTCTTAACCAATTTCTAGTAAAACTAGTATTTGGAAATGCTTTCCTAATTCGGTAAAGCGATTCAGTTTTTACTTGTAGTCTAGGTTGCCCATCAACATAACCGCGACGGGTTCTTTGTAGGGCATATTCCATGTTTTTGCGTAGAGGTACAATATTCCATTGAATATTATAACCCCAGCTTCCATTTCTTGCGACCCTTAGTCTTTCTTTATTATTAGAAAGCGGGTCGTCAGGGTCGTCATAAACAACCCTCTGAGCTTTCGTGGTTAATGCACGAACAGCTTGTGAGAACGCACTACCACCGTGTCGAGGCACGGGGATTAAGTGCTGATAGCGGGCTTGAAATGCCGCCTTTCTCTCATTATTATCACCATATCGTTCCTCTCCAGCTATTGTATTATCAAAGTCTATATCGCTTATGCTATACATATAGTTAACAAAATGCTTCAAGTCAACACTACCGTCATAGACAGCATAGTTAACCAAGAAGCCCAGTCCTGGTAGGTTTTGATTGGTGAGCACAACTCCTTCATCGGAGTTAGCTACTTCAGTTTGAGATTCATTATTACTCATACCAACTTATTTGCCTCAATTAAAGGCGACCAAAGAACGCTGAGTTATCATCAGCGCTCATGGTGTGTAGAGCCTCTGTTTGGTTATTACTAACCATATTAGCTCTAAACTGGTCATAAGAGACCTTCATTTGAGATAACAACCGGCGAATAGTGATAGTTTCATTAGAAGTATCACCAAAGCCACTTGTATATTCTGCTCGCCCAGGGTCATGCCCTAACGCGCACTTTTCATGTCGATTTACAAGATAAAGACCAGGGGGTAGTTCGCAATCCAATGTTAGATTCTTACTACATCCTCCTGAACAATGTTCACCGCTAACAAAGTTATCGGCTTGTGTAATCCGTACATGTGCATCAGTCGCAATAAGCAACTCAGGCATGCTCGGTAGCAACAAATCACTCAGTATGTCTGCAGTAATATGTCGCTTTGGCGGAACAGATAAACGATAGAAACGCAAGTGACCGATTTCAACTGGTTTAATATCAACCTTCGGTCTCTCAATTTTCTTAAAATCCTCTAGTGAAAGAGGCATTCGCTTCGGTCTATCTAAATTATAACTAGAGACAGGCGAACCCTTTGCTATTGCAGATAGGCCGCTTTCTCTAACATAGTTAAGTAAAGTCATTCCATTATAGGTTAGACTAGATATACCTTGATACCCACCTTTGTAGGCACCTTTTATAGCTCGTTTTTTGGTTTGGTCCTGAACCCTTAGTAACTCTTCAGCCTTGTAAGGGTTTGATTCTTCCGGCATAACTGACAATATCATATCATCTGACCATTGTTGTTCAGTCCAGTGATAATATTGGCTACCGGTTTTTGTTTTAGGACAAAGTTCCATAACTATACCAGTAATTATCGGCAAATATGTTCTCTTCTTGGTAGATTCAACAATTTTTTGCATTTTACGGGTATATTGGTTCATTCTACTGGAAAGTTTGGCATCAGTATTAAATTTGCCAGATATCCAGGTATAATGTGCATGGAAGCGTACATCAAAAGAGTCTAGGTTTCCAGCCTCTATATGAACATCAAAGGGTTTTCTAACGAAGCCGTCTACGATACGAACCGCTAGAGGTTCGTTTCCTAGTCCAAGGCCGTTGTTGGTTGTCCCCTTCTTGTTCTTTTTTTCGTTCCATGAGCGAATAGTAGTCGGATTAGAAGTTTGTTCTATGGTCCAATCTGTACTAAACGCATTAGTTATTTCCGGGTCTCCCTCACGCCGAGCACGATAAATGTGCGGCCTATCAAGGAGCCCAGCTAGTTTATGGGTTTGAAGTTCCCATGTACTGTGAGTCAGCTTATCTTTATCAATAAGCTTATCAAGTTGTTCACACGCTGCTTTTGCGGTTTTATCAGAAATAAATTCAGTAACATCAACTAAGCGTTGAGGTGCAGTATTTCTTACATTTGGGTTTCTATGCTCATCCCACCAATTGGTGGTTTCGCTTGCAAACAGTCTAAATGACTCTTTCAGTTCGGGTATTCCTGACAACCAAGCTATATTAGCTTCATCAAAGCCTACTAGCTTTGCAAAATTTGCGGAATTATCGTTATTGTAATTCCATGTACTTTTGCCCAGTTTTATGGTTTTTTGGTCAGAAATCTTAAAGGAATAACTATTATTCCCAGTTCCGAATTGCTGGAAGTTACTTATTTTTCTGTTACACCCATCAGCGGCATCTCGCCTAGAGCTGTAATAGTAACCTCTGCTTGCGTCACCCGGAATTCCCCATGAAAGGAAAATTCCATCGACCTGCGTATGATTTGTTTCGTGTGGTTCAAACACACGCCCTAGTTCCTCGCTATTGACTATATGTATAGTTCTATTCTTTTTAGCCAACTGGCTAAAAAAGAGGTTAGGGTATTTTAGAAACAATTCTATTGGTTTCACTTATTTGGTCTTAACGACCTTGTCTTCGGTTACCGAATAGGCTTCCAAGTCCATCAAACCCACCATCATCATCATCATCATCATCAGGTAAGTTCTCTGCTTCCTCAACAGGAGCAGCTATGTCTTGCACATGTGGCAAGTTTTGAATAGCTTCTGCATAGACTCTCAAGTCCTTTTCGCTATCCTTATTACCAGGCCACAGTTGCAGCTTTGGTAATGCAAATGAAAGACTCTTTTGTTGCTCATCATTGAGAACATTAGTTCTTTCATGTCCACGACGGTCAAGGTTGGCAATTGCCTCTTGACCAAAATGGTTCTTTAGAGTAGAAAGTCGCTCTTCAGCAACTCTTACTGCTTCTTTGAGATATGCTAGATTCATTTCGGTAATTCTTACCTCCATAATTTGCACATCCTCTGTTTGCCCAGGAGAGTCCTTTAATGGTACTGTTCTCCTATGGCCCCACATTCGGGTAATTCTTTGTGTTACACGCTGCGACACTTATTCCTCGTTTAAGCAAGACCTAATCTTCGGTCTTCCTCTATCAAGGCATTGTAGGCATCCAATAAAGTCATTGGAGCGCCTTCGTAGGTAGCATCTAGCCATGCGAAAACATCGCAGTTATAGAAGCGACCAGGTTGCTTAATAGCGCTAGCACACTTCAAGTGTACTAAGGCTTCACCGATTCGGTCTGCTCGGTTTATTGTTTCTTCCCAAACCAGCTCTAGGCGGTCTGAGGTGACCCGATGGGGTTCGAAATTAACATCTCCACCCATACCTTGGTCTTCGGCGGTGCCAGCATAGACACCATCTAGTAATATTTGCGCAGTCCAGGCAATACCTCGACTGTGCTCTAGCTCATTCAGGTTAGTACAAGTAACCCTGGCTAGTAATTCACGCGCTGAATCTTCAGTCACTTATTGCTTAGAGAAGTGGCATATTATCTGACAAATCAGTTCCGAATGCTTCTTCATACTTCTCTAGCTGTGCTTCAAGATTTCTAATCTTAGCAGCTTGTTTCAACGCAAAATTTACTCTTATTTCGTCGCGCTTTCTTATTGCTTCCTCATTATCAAGAAGCCTTAGTAATTGCGCGGATAAGTAAATGGTAAGGTCAAGTGCTTCTTCTAGTCCCATTTCGGTCCAAGAATCAGTTTTAGTCCCCCATTGCGTTGTATCATCATTTTTTCGAACTCCATGGCCGTAGCGTTCTTCGCCAATAGCCAGTCGTTCGTTAATTAGTTCCAATATTCTTTCGTTATCATCCTTCATACTCTATCCCCCAGGACAAGAGTCTCTTTAGGTATTCCGGTAATGACACTAAATGCTACAGTAACATCGTTGTTAGTAGACAGTTGGTTCATATGCCGTTTTACTAAAAAATCAGGAACTAAGGCAAAAGAGTTACCTCTTACGCCTAGTCTTGTGTCGAGTCTAAATTTTTCCCGAGTAGTCTCGGTATCTTTTACTATAACCCACAACTTTTGGTTTTTGATAACTGTTTGATTATCTATTGTTGTGGTAAGCTCGACCTCTATCATGCAAGGAATAATATCATCCCTTTCATAATGTTTAGTAAGCACTTTTAATGAGTGCTCGCACCCGTTGTTAAATTCTTTACGGGTTGCTATATCCCCTTCTTGAGGACCATTCAAAACGAAATCTAAGACGGAAAAATAAACTCTTTGTCCATCTTCGAAATATTCACATCGAATGTATTCGACTCCTCTAACGGTAGTAATAGGCTTAGCTATTTCGTTAGGGAGTACATCATTTAGTCTATCGAGCGTCATTTTATCATTAATCCTGATAAAGTTCGAAACGACAGCTTTCTGCTGCTTTAACTGCTTCAATCATTTTTAGAACGAAGTCAGTACCGGGCTCAGTTGTATAGCCGTGTGATATAAGGCGGGTTGCTACCAAGCCAAAGGCGTTAAGGTTATCCCAAAACGCGCGATTGCTCGATTCAACTCTACCATATCTAGGCACAACTGTGTTATACCGCTTGTCAAAGAAATTTTCAAGCGTATTTTTTAGCCATAGGTTTACTTCAGCAGGGTGTTTTTGACTGGATTCAGATAAGTGCAATGCACTTATGAATTCAGCGATGGGAGACTTAACTCTTGGCTCTATTAGTAACCAAAGAGCGTCATTAGTCTTCCATCCATCTTGGAGTAGATTGTTTGTACTCACTTATTTGCTTAACTCAAAATTTTTCGAGCCAGCAGTTCGTCTTCATCGCTAACATCAGTTCCATGTTGACAATATGCTAAGTACCAATTTAGGATTTCTCCTTTTTTTGGTAATAAAGGCATAGAGACTTTAACTTCTTGTAAAGCAATGAATGTCTCATACCACTTAGAAAGATATCTCTCTTCCTCGTCGGTATAAGGTGAATATTCGAATGTTAAATCAAAATTTTCAAAAAATGGTGGCTTTTCGCCTTCAGTTACTTTAAGGGGTCCGCCTTCAAGTTGCCCTTCATCACTGTTAATTACAGAGTGTGAAAAGGTAATATGATTGTAGCGTATATGACCCCATGGGTAATAAACACAAATATATTGACGACCAAGGTCATCTATTCCAACCCCTGCATGAGAGGCCTCTTTGTATCTATTAACGATAGTTTCACCAAATGGACGGTAAGGAATTGTACCCCCTACTATGCCCTCAACAGAGTTGTCTATCCATACTGGGACTTGACTGTTCTGTCCTTCTTTTGATATTGTGCCATTTTCATAGGCACCAATCGAATAAAATTTTTTAGATTCATGGTTGTATGCCCAGTAAAGAGCACCACCAGCACCTGATTTTCTTCCAGCTTTATTTAACATCTGCTTGAAAGTTTGAAGCGGAAATTTAGCTTCGAAAATAGGTTTAATCCGCGTAGGTTTTGTAGCCCCAAAAAAGGGTATTACTTTGGTAGCATGATGGCCAGAGTTATCGTTTCTCCAGCCGTGAACATGCTCATCTTTATCCCACGCATACTGAATGCTGATACCTCCGGTAGTCTGCATTCTAAAACCGAGTGCTTCATAGCCTGCTCGGTTATTGTATGACCACCCTCTTCTTCGGAGGGCGTAAACACCATATTTTTCTGTCATTTCGTTATCATCAGTGCTTGATAAACAAGTACCCATGTCTCCAATAAACAGAGTAGCATTTCGGTTTCTCACTAACGGGCGATAATCACCCGGAGAAAACTGAATCATTGCATTAACTATATGGCGTGTTTTACTCCTATATTTAGGAGCATCAAGTACAACTTCTCCTGTTGTCCCACCTTTATGGTTGTTAAACAGAATAGCTGTTCCTTCCGGACCAGTCTCGACACAGAAATCTAAATCAGTTTTAGTGTCAGACGAATAATGCGGTCCTGTTTGATGCCGAGGGTCAGTAATAGTCATCCCGGCAACCAATGCTATTTGCGAAAAAGTAAGAGGAAGTCGCTCAAATTCAACAAAAGAAGGGGAGCATCCAAGCTTTTGAGCAGAAGCAGTTAATTCTTCACTCATTAGCCTTAGCCCCCTTATTCCTTCTTAAATTTGCACGAGCCTTTTTATGCTCTTGTGCTTTTTTCGCCAATTCTTTTGGTTGAACTCCATTAATCATAGACAGGAGTTCTTCCAAGCAATCTGCTATACGGCCCAACTGACGATTATTTTCATCAGAGGCTTCTAGCAATTGCGATTGTAAGTTGTTGTCTTTACTCACTTATTTGCCTATACGCAGACTTCTTCTCGGCAGATATAGCAACCTGCTGGAAGAGTGTCATGATATAGACCTGATTGCTCGTTCTTAGTCCCGTAAAGTGGGTGGTCCCGAGCTTTGATAAGTTTGCCGTCTAACTCACTCCATGGAATCCTTTCATCGCCTGCGCGAGAAGGAGACCAGGAAAGCGTTAATTGCCAGCTTTTCTCATCAAAATCAGTTTCAATAACGAACTTTTGACTAAAATGTTCGCCATCAACAATTTTATCGACAGGTAGCAGGATTGACCCGCCCTTGTCGAACTCTACGCCTAGATTAGTTCCTTTTGAAAAGTATACTTCGACGAATTCAAGTGGTTTATCACTCGGCTCCAATGTCAGTCCACCCTTCAAAGGCTTTTTCTAGTATTTCAGTAGTTAATTGATGTGGTCTTTCGACCATGAGAACGCAGTTATCTCCAGCATCTTGTACAGATACATAGGAGCTTGCGTTGTCCCTAATTAGGTTAAAGGCCTTTTTGACATATGTCATAATAGCCTGTTGGTGAATAGTAGACCATTGGTCATAACTTTTCACATAATTAGATTTCACATCTTTAAACCAAGCTTCGATTAGTCTAGTTCCGATGACAAAGGTTTTCTCTTTCATAATAATAGGAATGAGCTTTTCTTCGCACCATAAACTAAAGCTGACTTCGCTGCTAAGTCTTTCTTGTTTCCACGGATGAACCGGGGCAACTTTCTTTTCAGCTTTCTTGGTTTTTTTAGGCTTTTTAGCCTTTTTCGGTTTTTTTTGCGTATTCATCTCAGTCGCTTGCCAGTGATTACTGGCAATTTCATTTCTATGGATTTTGTTGTAATACGCATTAATTGGATTAGTTAAGATTCTTTCAATCTCAATCTTACTCCATCTTGTTTTACCATTTGGCTTTCGCTCAGTTGGTATTTTACTTTTACTAGCAATATGGGCTATCTTAGCAAAGCTAACTTTATCCCCATAATGTAGGTTTCTCCATCTAGCAATTAACATTTGCTCCGGTTCAAACGGTGCAATATATTTATCAGAATTTCTTCTCCAACCGAACGGAGTGTTCAGCGGGGTGTATCTTCGATTTAGTTTTTGTAAAACTACTTCAGACATTTCTGCTTGGTCTTTAGCCGTTTTGATAAATGGATTTTTTATCG
>CETY01131925.1_pt1 | contig 17946 bp, 7 predicted proteins | sample 361551 | NCBI WGS metagenome assembly CETY01 (sample SAMEA2623135, study PRJEB7988) | marine metagenome | biome: marine biome (ENVO:00000447); feature: deep chlorophyll maximum layer (ENVO:xxxxxxxx); material: "saline water (ENVO:00002010), including plankton (ENVO:xxxxxxxx)" | depth 45 m | reverse complement strand
TGTATCTGTTTGGATATCAAATAAGAATATCTCAAACACACTGCTATTTCCCGTATAACCTGAGTTCTGCAACTTGTAGTCATATACTCTTGCCCTCCCTATTGAGTTACCTGCAGCACTTGATTTAGTGCTGCCTAATCTTGCACTTCTTAGATCAAGATAATCTGATGTAGCAGCAGATAGATTTATTCTCGCTGAACTAAAAACATTATTCAATCTTAGTCTATTACCTGCTTGGAATGGTACAGCAGAAGATTCAACCAATCTTGTTGTTCTAGGTTTTGTTACATCAATATAATTTGATCCTACTGATTTAGTTTCATATCCTTTTACATATGCTTTACCTGGACCTACTCTGATATTCAATAAATCTTTTGATGGTACGTTACCATCATCAGTTTTGTTTTCTGGGAAGAATGTGCCAAATACAGAGTGTCTATCATTCAAACATTCTTTTGATTCTAAGTCAAATTTAGTTACGTAATAGTCACCACTTTCATCATACGTCCTTCTTGCAAATTCTTTTGCTAACTCACCATATAATGTTGTCTCGATAATTTTTTTTGTATCACCTGCTGCAAGTCTCTGCAACTCAATGAAGTTCTCATCTTGAAAATCATCTAACTCTTTCTTAATGAGAGATAAACTAATCTTGAGCCTATCAGCACCAGGAGCAGTGTAATTGGAGAATCCAGCAGCATTATCATATAAACTATTATCATCAACAGCAGTGATAATCTCCTCTTTGACATTGAATCCTACTCTGTAAGATGGTAAATTACTATATTGATCAAGTATAAGTGTCTCAGGTAATACCTCTACAAATACACCTCTAGCAAAAAATACACCTCTAGTGATTGTAAAAGCTGAACCAATAGATGTCGCATTAGAATTTATTGCGGTTGCAAAGTCCGACCCATTCGTTATGGTTGTTACACCGTAGTTTATATCTGCCAATGTAGTAAGAGTCTCACCATCTAAAAATTCTTCAGACAAATAATCATCAGAACTCTTCTCATACTTGACAAATAATGTAGTATTATTAGTTACCGAATTGACAGAAGATAATACCTTGACTACCTTTGCTGTAATACCAGAAGTCTTACCCTTTATACTAACGCCCACCAATTTATCATAATAGAGTTCTACAGGAACACCAAAAAATGTAGATTCTATCTTGATAGATGTGTATTGAGCATCGTACTTGAACACACCAGGAATCACCATAGATCCCTCTTTGAAGATGTGTTTACCAAATTTCTCTACCTGATTTTGCAGAATAGATTGTAAAGTGGTTAGTTCTCTCGCTTGTATTGGACTGCCAGGTTTAAAAAGAACTCGATTAAAGTTCTTTGATGAATCAAAATCATCAAAATATGGACTGACGTTTAGGTTGGTGTTCTGTGGCATCGTTAGAATTCTAAGATGATTTTAATATCTTCTCGTTGGTTTGTTGCTCTAGTTACTTCAGGTCTTTGGTCAACGTAGATGATATTACCAGAGTATTTTTTGATCTCTGGGTTTGCTAATCCACTATTATATGTTTGTCCAAAGTAGTATGTTCTTGAATTTACTGTAGTAGAAACTCCAGTAAAACCAGTATCAATTGATAAAGTTTCTGTTCCTCCTGTGGTGGTAACAATAAGATTTGTATTGCCTCCACTTGCAGGGTTAGCAGTGAATCTATTTAGTTTGTAACCAAAGGTAGGTTTATTACCTAAGGTGTCATTTATAGCAAGGGATCTGTCTTGCCAATACTGCAATGATTTTGTGACTGGGTCGTACCCTATGATCTGACCTACAGCAGTAGATCCAAGTCCAACTGTCTGTGAGATCTGACCATCTACTGCAACTGACATACTGGTAGTTGCTGCACCTGCTAGTCTCAATCCATATACACCTGATGCAGATGAGGCAGTAAGTAAATTAGTACTACCAAATTGCTGTGGGTTTTCTATTATACCTATTCTTGCGAACTGGTTACCAGTTGGGAAGTCTGGGTTTGTGACATCACTGTTCTCAATACGTGAGTATACTAGAACCTTGTTAGCACCCAGTTCTCTGTATATGTCAGCACCGTGACCGCCTGGTGGTGGTACGATTACTGAGAATGATGCACCACTTCCTGTCACCACATCATCAAGATCAAGAGTTCCAAAAGAATATCCACTACCACCATTCGTTACTTGAACAGCAGAGGGTTTACCGTTGATGAATGTAACAGATGCCAGACCATCAGATCCATCTCCTCTTATAGGAACAGCGTTCTTTGTACCATTGAACTGATATGTCGCATTCGTGACATCTTCAATCACAATAGTTTCTATCTTACCGTCTACAGCAGCGTTTCTTACATCTGCTACTGCTGTATTTGTATCCCATTTTTGTGGAACTGGTATAAACTCAGCACTGTCAAATTTTATAATATCACTTGGTTTTATAGTATAAAGATACTTCCAAACATAACCATCACTCTCTAACCTTGGTTGCAAATCTGTATGTGTGGGTTCTTCAAGAGATATGACACCACCTCCACTGTTGGATGGTGATGCACCATTGTAGATACACTCATAGACTCTGAAGTCTGAGTTCATCACATAGTAGTTTGCTTTATACAAACTTGAAGAACTGGTCTGTGGACTCAACTTATCAATACTATAGTCTTGACGATACATTTCATATATCGTACCTGTTGTCCATGTAATCTTTTTGATTACTCTCAACACGTCGGATGAGGTTATTTTTTTAGCAGATATTAGAGAATCATATACGTTATCATGCTCGTCAAAATTATCAATAGGTGAAGGAGTGGCAGTATTCCAATCCGATGCTACAGAGGTAGCATTTGGTAAACCTATGAAGACATAATAACTGTTGTCAGTCGTCGAAATTCCGCTAACGAAATTCGTCGCATTCAATACTCTTATCTGATCAGTGATGATCGCTGGCATTATTTTGAAACTAAATTAGTTCGTAATTCTTATTTATGTGTAATCCAGTGACAATTTCTCTGTCCTTTGGATTTGAGGAGCAGTTGATAACCCTGTAAGTCCATTCAAGGCGTTCACAGTAAACGCCATACCCACAGCTCCTGATGTAAATTTGGTGTATGAATATGCACCATAGAAGTTACCTGCACCAGAACTTAATCCAGTTACATTCACTCCATGACCTGATGCAATTTCAGTAAATACTCGGATTGTTGAACCTGCACCTACTCTTTCAATGTTACTAACTTGGAATACACCATCAACTGCAATGGTAGTTATACCAACAGTTGTTGAACCATCCAATGATTTGGCAGTGACACCATCTCCAATATTAGATCTACTTACGAGGAAGAAATCACCTGTACCTATACCAGTCTCAGTAAATCCACCAAAAGCATTATCTCTCAGCACTGAATTTTCTGGTATAGAAAATTCAAACTGTAAACCTTTCGTAGTAGCACCTACACCAACAATAATTCCTTGGTCACCTTCTAAGGTCACACCTTCTAATGATCTGTAAGGATTAATAAATCCTGTTGTACCAAAACCAGTGTTGTCCTTATCTGTATCTACAATCTTGATGTCAAATTCAGTAACATTGGGATCTTCAGTTTTTGTAAATCCGATAATACCAGATTGACCATACATCACAGTAGATGTTGTGCCTACACCAGATATAATTCTGGTTGCAGGTTGAACTCTACCAACATATAGTCCTCTTGCCTTACTTACTTTTACACCATCAACAAACTTGTCATCTTCTTGTTTCCTCCATGTCACAGGTCTAAGAGGTGTCTTAGATGCTGTGATACCTTGTCCCTTGTAGATTGTAGTTTGTAGTGTATCTCTTGATACAACCTCTCTGATAGTCCTTGGATCCTGTTTGAGCAGAGATCTGTCTTTTGACGGACTCTCTATTGTTATAATATCACCCTTGAGTATAGACTCTACTGCCTCTGCATTGATTATGTCAGCGTCAGTTCCTCTATAGAACAAGATTTGAAGTGATGCACCTTGAGGAGGTGCCTCTGTGAATTTCAATTGTGTACCACCATCAAACTGATATGCCACACCAGGTTTTTGTAGCACATCATTTATGAATATCAGTAGTACGTCATCGAGACTGATAGGACTACCTGCAGTCTTCTCAATACTAATTGGCTCTCCATTCTCTCTCAGAGTAAATTGTGTTTTACTACTATTGAACTCACCAGAGAAGTCATCAAGTATTTGGAATTTTCCTAGAACCCATCCTGAGAACTTATCATCACTTGTTTGAGTGACAGTAAATGTAGCAGGTTGGAAATTAGTTCCAGCACTGAAGTTTGTAGGTATACCTGCTATGGTAAGAACCTCACCCACTGTAAAACCATACCCTGTATTCGTTATGACAGGTTCTGATAGACTATCACCCACACTTACCTTGATTGATACTGATGCTCCTATACCAGTGCTACCACTAATCAGTTTTATATCATCATAAGCATATGGTGAGTCAAACTCAAGCAATGGCACGTTAGTAAATGTATAACCTGCACCTGCTGAAGTCATAGTGACTGTCTTTATCTTACCATCTTGCACAGAAAATGTACCTGCAGCACGAGTTGTAGGATTACCACCTATCACCCTGACTTTGAATTGTGTGCCATCAGATCTATATCCACCACCAGTAAATCCTATAGCAACACTAACTGTGCCAGTATTTGATACTACAGCAGTTCCAAATCCAGTTTGTAGTTGTTGGTATCCAAATCCTTGAGAATTACCTAATCCAGATATGATACCTTTTCTCGGTAATCTATTTGCATTGACATCAGATGCACTGTAGGTTTCTGTCTGACCAGAGATATCATTACCAGTAAAAGTAATTGAAGTAATACCAGCATTCTCATCATATCCATAATCTATGTCAGGTTTTTGGAATGTATTGTTGATTAGTATTACACCAAAATCAGTATTGATACCAGTGATATTTGATCCATTACTGGTAAGAGTGAATGTCTTACCTACACCTGTAAATCCACTTGATATATCATCGAGTACAAAGTTACCTCTGTAGTCAGATCTCATGAATGCTCTACCCTGAAATTCACTACCATCTACTACATCTGCGACCAAAAGATTGTGTGTGCCGATACCTGCAGATGTCAAGGTGATGCCTACACCTGTTAAAGCATTAGGTAAATCAGATGCAAAAGAGAAGTCATTATTACCATTCTTGATTATGAAGTAATCATTGTTACCTACAAGGGGAGCAGGTGGTGTTCTTGATCTTAGTTTTACTTGTGTACCAGTGCTGAATACCTCAGTCAATGCTGAAAATCTACTTGCAGATACATTTACTGAACCAGATTGAATTCCAATTTTTTGTCTCGTGCCACCGAACGGTGTATCAGCAAAGTGTATTTTATTTTTTCTTATATTATAGTCTCCTCTTACCAAATTTACTGGGTCATTGACTAAGTGTGCTTCTTCTTGTGTCCCCATCCACGCACGGTCTACAAGCACATTATCAGGCATAGTACCAAACCCAATGACCTGTATACGCATGATCTCATTTCCCATTTTTATGAGATCATAGTTCTTGAATTTGTGTACGTCAGTAAATCGTGCCTCACGGTTGAACATTGTACTCTTCAACGGTGTTGATATATTTGTATTCTGAAGAAGAGGTGATTGTATTACGTTATCAATCGTGACAATACACTTGGTATCTAATTTCTGTGTAGTAAAACTTTGTGTGGTTCCAACACCAACTGTTGTCAATCCTATTGGATCACTGGATACTGCCAAGTCTCTAGTAGCAGCAACTTTGAATTTATTCTCATCTAATTTTATAACAAAAACAGACGATGGTAGTGTTGTTGCAGCACCAACGCCAAGACTGTTATGATCTATACCTACAGGTCTACCATCATACGCTTCGTAAGTCAATTCTTCACCCGTAGTGTAGAAGTGATTCTTTATAACAAAAGTATCATTACCTATCAACACATCTGATGCTGCACCAGCATCAAACTCATGAGAAAATAATTGGTTACCCTTATGAGTCAGTCTAAATGATGTCTGAAAACTCTCACTTGCTGTATTGAATTGTTTATTGATCGATGCTAATTGAAACATTAGTACGTTATTGTTGTGTTACTTGAAACAGAATCTGGTTTATCAATCTTAACTTCATATGTTCTTATCGTATACGCTTTGTTAGCAACAGGTAAGAATTTCAATTGAGTATTTGTGCTAGTAATATGTATGTTAGTATTTGACATATTACGTCTTTCACTGTCATGGGTGTATAGATTATTGTATGTGTTATATGTTGCATTACCACCATAGGAGTTTGAACCAACTATGAACACAGAATACTCATCATCAGTTGTGTTGTGTATCTCAACGTGGAATCTACATGTTGTATAGTTTGCATATGCTTTCTGAGAAATGATTTGCTCACTAGGAGATCCATTAGCAGGTAATTGTATAAAGGAACTGTCTAACATAGTGTCACCAATATGATACTCATCAACAATACCTGAATTACCATGTGTTTGTGCCACACCTACTGCCCTAGTAAGAGATGATACTGTCACTGCCATACCTACAGGAGGTGTGTGCTGTAATTTCAATACATCACTAACATTGTTGATTGCAAATTGACCTATGTCTGTGTCAGCGTCCATATTACCAATGTTGGTGAACAATACATTGTTAGATCCATCTATCAACCACAAGAATTCATCTATCTCTTTCTCACCATTAGGTCCTCTTGCTGATACTAAGATACTTCCAGATTTATACATGGTGGCATCTACTTCGTCAACATCTTGTAGTGTATTACTCACTGCAAGAGACTTAGTAACGCCCTTATATTCCATCAAACCAAAAGCAGTGGATGCTATACCAATACCATTAGTAATAATTTCTTTGTGGAATGTGATATCGTATTCCAATGCTGAGTTGGTAGGTATGTATAACACACTAGCGAGAGGTCCGTTTGTTTCAGCTGTAAATTCACCTAGATCATCTGCATCAGATAGTTCTGAGTAAGTATTGAGGTATGCTGTTGACCCGTCATGGAAGACAACAAACTCCGAATACTGAGTTGCATTGAATGATATGCCAGATGCTACGTCAAGGACAACTTGAGCATAATATTTGACAGCACTAATACCATCACCTGCAGGTCCTCCTGTCAACATGTCAAATGTATCAAGTTCAACTGACCTGATTAGGTTTGGATCTGAATAGAATTGAGGACTGATGTCATCTAGTTCTAATACACGGTTTGTCTTACATATAAGTCCATCACCAAATCTTCCAGAAAGGAATTGCACCTCATCACTGATATTTTCATCAATGTTAGTGTTCTCACTTACAAGATCAAAGTTATGAGTGTCAAGAAGTGATGCTTGTGCGTCAATTACAACCACATTACCTGCACCTGATGATATACCTACAGGTTGTGAACTTGTAGTAGGAACAGAGTTGATAAGGTGATCAGAATGTTTCTTGAAACCTGCTATGTGAGCGAGAGAGTCAACTGGTTCACTCCAACTATTGATACCAACAAAACTCTTGAGAGAGTATGCAAAGTTTTGGTAGTAATCATTGTCTTGGACTCTTTGATAGAACTCATTTAGTTTACCTGTGTCTTTTTCCCATCCAAATGCTTTCTCCGATGATGTATCAAGAGTGAAGTGTCCTTCGTATGCTTGGGATGATTCTATCGTACCACCTGCTTTAGAGAACTTACCAGTAACAACATCACCAGTATTGAACCCTACAAGCGAATCAACTCTTAGTATGTTTCTTGTCTTTCCTTTTCCTATTATGACTCTTGACTCTTGTCCCGATGAGGACACTACTGGTTCACCATTCAGGAATGTGCTCTCAATAAGATGTACCTTGAATTTAGCAAGATCCTTGTCCTTGACTACCACACCATATTTTGCAAAATCATGTATGCCAGGATTTCTGTCAACTTCATAGGTTAGTGTTGCTTGGTTTACATTACCAAAAGCTGTATTTACACCAGTAAGTGTGAATGACTGGTATCCAAAGTCAGCTGAGTTATATCCATTACCAGTAGAAACACCTGTATTCTCTACAAAGACTTTGTCTCCGACTGCAAATGGTATTGGAACAGCAGTGGTGAATCCTGAAAGAGGTGTTTGTAATTTGAGTGTGACGTTTGGTTCTGAATATGTGCAACTTATAATACCAACACCGTTTGTATTATTGACAGAGAACAACTCAACATCACCTGAGCTGAGATTACCACCAGCAAATATAACTTTGACATTTGATATAGATCCACCTATTATTTCTGCTTCAAATTCTGCATTTTCATTTACAGTGTCTGTCTTACTGTTGTATACAACAAAATCAGGAGGTGTAAGATAGTTTTTACCTGTAGATGTGATTGCCACACTGTCCACAGCAAAGTTATCTTTCAGGAATAATACCTGAGGCACTGCTGCTTGTGGTTGTAGTGTCAAATCAGACGGATAATCATATCCAGTGTCAACTAATTGTACCTCTTCTAATCTACCTACGTCAGAACCAAATGCTTTAAGGTTAGCAGATGATCCAGTAGTAGATGCTACTGATACTTGAGGTATATCCTTGTAACTCGACCCACCACCCTGTAATAATACTCTAGCAACACCACCCTTTATGTTTAGTGAGTTTGTTCTGTAAGAAATTTGCGACTCACTTGTGTATCCTACCTTCTCAGGTACGGTGAATAGATTCCAACTGAATGTATTAGTATCTTTTGATAGAATAATATGATTACCTGTAAATTTACTTGAATTTACAAATATTTTAGAGTAGTCTTTTATCTCTTTGTTGACTTCAATATTCTTTGTATTTTGAAGTGGTAAGAACTTATAGTATAATACATCTGGCACACGATCAGTGAAGTTTATAGATGTTTTAGATCCTGAATTGCCAGGTATACCTATATTCTCTACCTCTATAGCAGATTTACCTGTACCTACAAAAGGCTTCTTATAATCTGGGTCTAGGAAGAAAGATAATTTTGTATTTTTGAGTGATATATCTGAAGTGTTTATTTCTAGTGTATCACCTGTAATAAGTGATATAGGTGGATTGATTGAAGATCCAATACTTACATATCTTGTACCTGAGTCATATACTGCACTGACAGAACTGGTAGCAGAAGACACAACTGTCAAATCAAGATTTTCTCCTGTCTCAAATGCATGATTATTAGAAGTTGCTGTAACATTGATGATTCTGAGTGTGCCTCTAACTACATCTTTCTTAGTCTTGAAGAAGTGTGTGTTTCCAATACCTACGTTACCACTGAACATCACTCTGTTAGTGTCAGATCCTATATCAGATTGTGAAGTGACAATACCAATCGTATTATTGTCTAATACTTGCACAAATACTTCAGGTGGCAGTGGTCTCTTGAATGCACCTGCTACTTCCTTCATCTCATTTGTCTGGTAAGTGAGTGATGTACCAGCACCAGGATTATATTCTACTTTGTCACCATTCCTGAATGGGTGACGTGGCATATAGATTGATCTTGTTGGTATGAATATATCTTTAGTGTCATTACCGAAGAAGGATACTATCTGGTGACCTCCTCTACCAGCTACTGATACTGTGGTGCCAATTCCGACACCAAATGTACTACCTGTACCCACCACTGTCTCAGCGTTGAAGTAATATACAACGTCTTCTTCAGTTGTTAGATTGACTGGTTTATCTAATTGATATGTAAACTCATTTTCTAACCTTGTGATAGTAGATCCAAATATATGTGCAGCACCTGCTGTGCCATTCTGTGCTCTTAGTAATTCCAGCCTGTTATTCTTTACGTCAAAATTTATTATCTTGAGTTGCTCGCTATCAATCTGTACAGTGTCATTGATCTTGAACTTATATCCCTTTATGACATCTGGTATCCAATCAGTTATCGTTATACTTGTAGTAAGTCCTGTATTATTGACACTTGCCATAGAAACACCAAGACCAGTGCTAACTTGTTTTAGATTTATTTGTACATTACGTGCAGCAAGATTGGAGTGGGTGGTTGTTGATATACCAATAATCTCAACAAAAGAATTATCAGGAATACCTATGGGTTCAGTATGTATACCTGTGACACCACTTGCATTAGCAACAAGAATAATGTCTTCTACTTCAGTGATAGATGATGTGATATTTGTTATGTCAGGTCCTTCAACATAACTTACTTTACCAATTGCACCAAAACCACCAGTAAGGTTATTATCAAAGACTAACTTATCACCAACATTATACTCCTTACCAGAAGTTACAATATCAATTCTGTCTATAATACCACTCTTGGTCTGTATAATTTTAGAGTTTATAAGTGTGTTTCTATTTGCCTGTGCCACATACTCATACTCAGTGATATTGTATGGTTCAGTGTTTCTTACGAGACTAAGAGAAGGGAGATCTAGATCCTGATTAGCTTCGTATGCATTATTGAATGTCTGTAATTTAGAGTGGTATGTATCACCAACAATATATGGGAAAACTGGTGTTCTTGTGTTGTTAAATGGACTGGTAGGGTTGATAACTTCTATCTCATCAAGAGTTGTATAGTATGCATACACACCATTTGGAAACTCAGGTGTTGGAGCGAATCTACCATTATGTTGATCTAGATCACCTGTCCCCTCAACATATGTAAAGTCTTCCACAAAGAATCCAGCAGGGTAGATACTGATGTCAGGTCCGTTGACTCTTGAACTTGCTAACTTACGATAACTTGACTCAAGATACTTCTTCTTACCATCCACAATAGCGAAAGGTCCGTATATTGGGTTGCCATCATATGCCCATCCAAGAATAGGTGAATGATCCTGTCCAAGATCGCCTAGGAAGTTCCTAAGATTACGTGGTACGTAGTAATTTACGTAAGGATTACCTAAATCAAAATCTCTTGGTGTCTCTAAGAATCCATCATCTTCTTTTACATCACCAAACTTAGCATATCTCTCTACTTGGTTGATAGTCCACTTTTTGACCTCACTTGAGAAGATAGCACCTTGACCTGGTGTTTTTGCTATAGCAGTCGTTTGTTGTTGAGTATATCCAGCACCCTTTTCTATCATATCAATACTGGTTATAGTGCCATTAGATATATTTGCTCTTGCTTTTGCACCTATACCATCACCTGTGATGATTATATCTGTATTAAAGAAGTTCTCACCTCCATGTTTGATGATGATTTGATCAACCCTTCCATTTACAATAAATGGTTGTAAGAATGCCTTATCTCCAATAGTAGGTTCTATAACTGGTTTGAAATTATCGTTGATAACTGTTGAACCAAAATCACTACCCTTCTGACTTACATGAACAGAAACAATTCTTCCTCTTATGACAGGAGTAGCAGTGGTGATATCTGCAAAACTACCTTCATCTCTTTTTCTACCACTTATATCAATTGATATTGGAGGATCTTGGAAAATATGCTCACCCAACCCATCATCAGTCAAACTTATGAATGATATTAGATCTTTATTGTCAGATAATCTGAAAGTGTCGTCATCTATCTTATGAACAAAGTACTGACTATCGTTTGTAAGACCACCTACAGCAGATTCAGTAGAAGAATACTTGACAGTCTCAGAATTACTAAATCCATGAGATTTTATATTGATAGTATCAGTGAATGTGTTGATACCAGTGCTTGTATGCACTTCTCTGTTTTTAAAGAATCCAGAATCTTCAATTAATACTTTATCAACTTTTAGTCTTCTATCTACAGTTCTAAGTCTCTGTATACCACCACCATTTGTAGTAAGTGGAATTGTGCCTATACCAGCAAGAGCATCTTTTTTATTATCTGCTAGTGAAATTAGTGTGTCAGGATTTCTTTTTATAACGAAGTATGTTGCAGTATCAACTAATTCACCTGGTGTTACACCAATACCTATGGGTGTACTTCCATTAGTTTCGTAAATTACTTGTTCACCTTCAATCAAATTATGAGGAGATGAGAATAAGAAATCATTACTTGCAGTTCTAACAACTCCTCCTGTAGAAGTTGCATCAAACTCTACAATTTGATTGACAAACTTCATCTTTGCCTTGACTATGGCTGTAGAATTGTTACCACCGATAACTTTTACTGTTGGTGTCTCTTCATAATCAGAACCTTCATTATCAATTAGTATTTCTTGTAATGTGCCTTCTACTTGTGCTATCACAGATGCACCTATACCATTGTGACCATCCTGATTGACAGTCAATCTAGGAGGACTGACAATATCATAGTCTGAACCTGTATTCAACACCTCTACGTTTTCTAAAGGTCCAAAATATACAACGTCAGATGACTTATATGAATATGCTTCTACACCATTAGCAAACAATCCAACACCACCCTGCACTGTTTTATCTTTTGTATCACCAAATTCAGGTTCACTAATTTTTCTTATTATGTTTTGTGCACCTAAATCAGTACCGAAGAGTGAATTGGGTGTAAGAGTATGTGATGTCTGAGTTCCAATATCATTACCTATAAACGCAGTTATAAACTGTCCCCTTCTTACGTTCTCTCCTGTGAATGCCAATTTGACAGTGTTACTATCAACTCTCTTGACATAGTAAGACTCACCCTCATTTAGATTGGTGAGTGTACCTATACCTGAAGACGAATATGCTACAAGATCACCATCATAGAAGTCATGGTCAGGTACATTTATCTCAACTGTGGTGGTATTGACACCGACATTGGTAAATGGTCGAATTCTTTTTTGTGGATCAATTGTCCAATGAGGTAAACTGTTAGACGCAACATGAACAGAACTACCATCGCTGTATGTGTTCTGTACGTCAGCTGTTCTATCTTTTTGTATTTTTAATTTCCTTCTTATCTTATATTTCTTTGTTGTATCAAGTGTAGGCACACTGACTGATATAGAGTCACTTTGACTTTCATCAAATACGAAGGTTATAGTACCATTCAACTTATTATCTGGATCATCTTGATCTATGACCTCTATCTCATCACCCACATATAGAGAGAAGTTTGCTGCTGCAAGTTTGAAGTTGTAACTGTTAGTGCTCTTGAGTGTATATGTCTCAATAGCATAGGTAGATGCTGTATTGTATATCCAAGTGCTATATCTCAGATCGTTCTCTATTCTTCCTAGTTGTTTTATATTGACTTCAGATTCTTCTTGTTGGTTGATAGCAGATCCTACAAATTTATTGAGAACACCTAATACATTGAACCTAACTGGTAATCCAAGATCACCATTCTCATATGATGTCGCAACGAGACCAGATCTTACAGTTGAACCTATGCCACATGGTGATGAGAGTGTAGATATGCCTGTGAACTGAGTAACTGACTTGCCAAGATATGATATAACTCTGTCTTCAAACTCAATATATCCTGTAGCACCGAATCCTACTGTCGAATCAACATCAATACTGTTAGATCCAGTTGTTGCTGATCTTGTAATAAAAGTCTTACCTATCTGTTGAAATTTACCTATGATAGTGCCTTTTGACAGAGCAATCTTGTAATATGTCTTACCACCAAAGACTGCTTTCTCTACACCTGTGATAGAACCACTTGTTTCTAAAGGTGTGGTCTTCTGTATGATACTTTCACCTGTTATATTGAGTGGATCACCATCTATCAACTCACATATCAACACCTCATTGACTCTATACTCAGCATCTGATGGACTAATGATATATTTCGATGGTTGAATCATCTCAACCTTCTCACCATACAGTGCACCAAATAATATCTTGAACGCTTCTTCTGTGCCTTTAGACTTGTAGAAATCTTTTGATTGTCTTATGAAATTGGATTGGTCAAGTTTCTCATCTAGTTTTCTCTCAGCAAATCCTGACAATACTTGTTTTTTTAGTTTCTTTATAAACTCTTGCAAGAAGACATTACTCAAATTATGAACTCTAGAGTCCACACCGTGTGTTGCTACACCGCTATTGGTAAATGTAAGATATTCTGGTTGATTAGTCCTACTATTATTTTCAATACCACTGAAACCTCTTACACAACCTTCAAATGATGTAGAACCTATACCTGTATATGTGATTATCTCATCATCGACTTTTAGTAGACCAAATTGACTAGGCCATCCATCTGTAGATTCAACATAGATTACATCATCTACTGCTCTCGTATATTCAGTAATTGATGTAAAACCAATTAGGTTTTCATTATTGAGAAAGTTAAGACTCTTGTACTCAACTAGATTATCAGCGATGTCAATAGCACCACCTTGATATTCTTGAGAAATATAATACTGTTTTAGAAAATCACCTAAAAGAGGATTCTCCTCGTCAATTACTTCTGGTATTTGACTTTCAATTATTTCATTTATTTTGACTTTGGTCAATGATGTTTGTATCATTAGTATCCGTATCCACTACTGCTGCTTGAAGATGATGACGATGATGATGTCTGCGACACGTTTGTTGACGAACTATCTATGGCAATTGTCGGAGTGCTAGTTATAGAAAGACTTGAGGCAGAGTGGAATGCACCTGTCATACGGTCTCCATTCGGCATTGAGTGGAATGCACCGTAGTAAGGTTGCCCATCCACATAACCAACCAATGTAGTAGCAGTAGATGTGCTTGTTATGATAGCACCTCTTACTTTTGCACCATTACTGTAACTTGATTGTGGATTGTATCTTGTACCAGATGTATTTGCACCTGTGGATATAGGATCTTCCCTCATAAAGAAATTACTGTTAGATACATCAAACTGTAGATATAATTCTTTCCTTGCAAGCACGTCATTTGATTGTGGTATCGCCTGTATTTCAATAATATTATCTGATAAAACTGTGCCTGTGATGTTTACTGTGTCAATTATGACCTCACCCTTCTTATAATCAACAGATCCAAATGTCGTAGATAATATCTTGACATTAGTGTCTGAGTCAAGTTGGAATAAGAAAAGATTACCTGTGTCACCAGATACATGTTGATCAGAAAAGTACACTGTACCAGATACACCAGATATATTGAATCCAGTGGATTTGATATTATAAGATGAGTCATTTCTATGGAAAGTGTTGTCAAAACATATCTCATACTGACTGAACACGTTTAGCACCGCCACCAAATTTCTTCTAATCCTTATAGTGGTGATGTTGGATGTGATAGAGTCACTCACTCTGTCAATCAACGATAAAACTCTACTATACTTGAATCTACCACCAAATTTATTCAGTTCTGTGCCACTAGCAAACACGCTCATAGCATTTATGACATCTGTTCTAAGATTTTGTGTATCACCGACAAAGTTTGAATTATAATATACATGAGTATCGAGTTCTACATACAAGAACTTCAAATCAATTATTTCTGGTACTATACCTGCCACAGAATAGTTCTTCAGTGATGATAATATTTTTTTCTTCGTAAACTCTGACAGGAATGATCCGTTCTTAGGTTTCGCAGCAATATAAACTCTACCATACTTGGGTGGAGTCAATTCTTCACCACCAAATGCACTTATTGATTCTATATTGGGATATACAGATGGCACAATTGCTTCATAGTCGTTCGCTGTGACTGCTCTATGCTGTGAAGAGTATAATCTAGGTGCGTAGTATCTAACGCTCCTTATATCCTCTATATCATCACCATTCTGTGCAGAAAACTGTGGTGTAATTGCAGCACTGAAACCAGATTCAGTAGCAAGATTCTCATTTACAATTGTACCTGAAAATAATAATCTGGATACTCCATTTCCTTCTTTACCTTCTGTCTTTATGTAAGATATTTCTATCACATTACCATTATTCAACTTCTGCCCAAAAATTCCGTCACCAAATAAAACTTCGTACTTTTCATCAGTTGTTTCTTGTATAAGATATATGTTTGATGTCGATGTAACACCAATGATATTGTCAACTAACTTATATTCTGTAGTGGTTGTACTAGCGTTGTTTTCTTTTACATTTATTCTAATTGTAGATGTATCTACACTATTGTTTGGTAGAATATATCTTTGATTGGGAAGTGAGTCGTTTACAACAAATTTGGATTCGAGATACTGACCTTGAAATACTTCCATAGTACCAGTAGAAGATCCATTAGATGCAGAACCTGTAACTTTTTCTGGTATAGAGAATAAGTAATTGATATTTGACACTGTACCATTACCAATCAAACCTGGTTGGAATGTTATCGTATTAGTAGTAGATGTGATCCCAGTTATACTATAATCAACTACCATCCTTGCTGCTCTTTTTGAGCGTGGAACATAACCTATATTTCTTGCTAAAGATACAACGTTTTCTCTTAGTGTTGCACTGTCTATAAATGTCTCATTTACAACTGCGTTTGTATTATATGCTGTAGTGTATGAATTATATGCAAGTAGATTTACAATGACAGAAAGGTTCGACCCCTCAAAATCCATGTCACTGAAGTCTGAGTTTTGTCTTAGATAATCTTTGATTGAGGTCTTAATGTCCTCAAAATTTAGATTTGTAAATTGTTGCAGTGCCATTATAACCTTGTTGGTTCTAGAATGAAATTAACAGATTGAGTGGGAGCAGAGAGTCCGATAATATCGTATTTGATTGTGACATCTAAAGCATTTTGATCAGGATAAGATTTGAAATCTACATCTTTCAATGTTACTCTTGGTTCAAAGTTTTTGATAACTGTCTCAATCTCAGTTTTCATAGGATCGATAAAATCACTATTTGCTAATTCAAAAAGTGATCCACTTATTTGTGTGCCCAATAATTCATTGAAAAATACTTCACCTCTTATGATACGAACCAAATTTTGCACAGAACGTTTGATGGCATCCTCATTTTTTAGTGTAAGAATGTCATTAGTAACTGGATGTCTCTTAAAAGATAAAGAAATGTCTTTGAATCCTTGTGAAAACCTCTGTGTAGGCACTAGATCTTTATAGTCTGGGTATATTTATCATTATTTAGAGACAAAAAAAGACCCTCTACTGAGGGTCGTCTTCATGTCCTAGGTATCTGACCTCTATTTCATCAGGGTGAGGGAACCCTTCTCTGTAGTAATCCTCTGCCAATTCTTGTATTTTGTCCTCCATCTCTTCTTCCGTAATCGACTCAAACTCTAACGATCCTTTGATGTAGATATCATATAATTCCATATTAGCAATGTTTATCATCATCGCTATCTATATGATTCTAGTTTTCTCATGTCCAACTCTACATTGTGGATCTATCCATATTTCAAAACCTGCCTTGATTGCATCAAGACAGAATGATACATCCTCACCACACATATCTTGCACTTCACCAGAATCAAACACCTGCATTTGTGGTGCAAACCAAGGATACTTCATCTCTGTATGTTCAAATACACCTTTCTTGATGAGCAACCAACCAAATCCAGAATAGTCAACAGTAAATGGTTTGCGTCTCTTGACAATGCCTTCAACCATCTCATGATTCATCACACCACCATTTTCTTTGAAATCATCCTCTTCTAACCAATGTGCACATGATGTTGTTCTACCATCTTCTGTTGCATACCAACCACCTGCAATATCTTTTTGCATTGCAAGAACACGATAGAATGATTCGTTTGAGAATACGATGTCACTATCAATCCATAGTTGATAATCATACTCAAGTTTACCATCCCAAGGTAACTGATCAGGTCCTCGTAAGACATTTGCACCAAGACACTTGCATCTTGCAAAGTTCACCATGGAACTATAGTCTTGTGCTATCTGTATATTTGCTCCACTCTGTACCAACTCAAAACAAAGTGATACGAAATTTTTTAGGAAGATGTATGATACACCTCTACCTGGTAAACAGAATACAATACTTTTACCTTTTAGAAGTTCTTTTGCTGCTTGAATATCAAAAGTTTCTTCAGTCACGGTTGGTGGTTTAGATACCACCTTAAATCCTTTAGCCATAATTAGAGTTCAGTCATAATCATT
>CETY01192690.1_pt1 | contig 17998 bp, 16 predicted proteins | sample 361551 | NCBI WGS metagenome assembly CETY01 (sample SAMEA2623135, study PRJEB7988) | marine metagenome | biome: marine biome (ENVO:00000447); feature: deep chlorophyll maximum layer (ENVO:xxxxxxxx); material: "saline water (ENVO:00002010), including plankton (ENVO:xxxxxxxx)" | depth 45 m | reverse complement strand
AAGACAAATTATACAATAAATTAGATGATTTCTTAGAAAAATATGGACACAAGGAAGTTGCATATCCTAAATTGCCAGAAGGATTACTTGAATCTATCGGAGAAAATGGATTATTTGGAATGATTATTGATAAGACATACGGCGGGAACTTAACAAGTACTACTAATATAAGTAGAATATTAACAAGAATTGTAACAGCGAATCCTGCCTTAGGTGTGATGATTATGGTTCCGTCGTCCCTGGGCCCGGGAGAATTGCTACAGCATTACGGCACAAATGACCAGAAGCAAAAGTATTTACCAAGATTAGCGACTGGTGAGTTAATCCCTTCTTTCGGACTTACCGGTCCTAATAACGGTTCAGATGCCACTGGTTCTATTGACAAAGGGATCGTTGTTAAGATTAACGATAAAATCTGTATAGATTTAGAAATAAATAAAAGATACATTACCCTTGCTCCTATATCGAATTTGATTGGAGTAGCTTTTGAGTTAGAAGACCCAGATAATTTGTTACCAAACTGTAAGAAAGGAGTTACTCTTGCTTTAGTAGAGCGCGAGCATAAGGGGTTGATTCAAAATACATACCATAACCCTTCAAATAATGGATTTCCCAACGGTACATTGAAAGGTAGATTTTATGTGGAACTCGACCAAGTGATCGGAGGACAGAATATGATTGGAGAGGGTTGGAAAATGTTAATGGAATGTCTTGCCGTCGGGCGCGGCGTATCGCTTCCAGCGACAGCTTTGGGGAGTTCTAAAGCTTCTTTATATGGTAATTTACTATATGCTAAACACAGAACTCAGTTTAAAAGAAATATTATTAACATGCAAGGTATTCGAGAGAAGTTAGTAGATATGGCTTATAATACTTATTTAATAAATTCTTCTGTTTGTTTAACAAATATGTTGTTAGATTCTGGTGAAAAACCCGCTGTGTTATCTGCAATCATGAAACAGCAAAGTACAGAAAGAGCAAAGCAGGTAATCAATGATGGGATGGAAGTTTCTGCTGGTTCGGCAATTATGCTAGGACCCAATAACTTCATGGAAAAATACTATAGATCCGTTCCGGTCGGGGTTACTGTTGAAGGCGCAAATATTTTAACAAGAAGCTTGATTATCTTCGGGCAAGGTCTTAACAAGTCTCATCCTTATATCAATAATATTTTAGATTCGATATTGAATGATGATATAACAAAATTCAAAGATTCAATGTTTCCAATGATAAAACATTGCGTAAATTTATATTTAGAAGCAATAATAAATGGGTTAACACCATTAAGTTATTTCAAATTCAGATATACAGAAAATAGATTAGATTTACAAACTATGCATTTTGCAGGATTATCAAATTTTGTTGCTTTGCTTGGTGGAAAACTAAAATCGGAGCAATATATATCAGGATCAATGGCTGACATATTATCAAATTTGTACTTGGCGCATTCGATTATATGGTTTGAGAAACACAATAAAATCAGTACTATAATGAGGGACTATTGTGTTGACAGACTATGTGAAGAAAATGTGATTTTGTTTAACAATGTTGTTGAAAATTATCCTAATTTTAAGTTTTTGTTATATCCTTTCAAATTGAAAAAATATCCTGAATTATTTGAAAATAGAGATATAGTTATGAATGAATTATTGAACAATGATAAATTACTAAATGTTATCAGAGAAAATGTTCAAATTAAGAATACTCCGTTAGAAGATTTAGAGAAATTGGATAATTTAGTTAAAGATTCAGAAGAATATGATAAATTATATTCTAAAGTAATTTCTGTTGGAGAATATGATATGATTGATAACTAAACAGGAACGGCAAATGCATAAGCGATATAAATTATTGGGAAAAACAATGCTAATAAAAAACTTTTGATGTTAAATCCATTATTTCTCTTAAATGATAAATATATTGCTAAGAATGCAATTGCTAAATGAATTAACCAAATAAGTACATTCAAAATTTTCGTAGTATTATTTGAATTAAAGTTTTCTTTTGTATTATTTTTTTTTGAGAAATGTATCAAATATTCTGTCATTATAATATCATTTATTTTTTATTTCTCGAATAATTGTTTCTTCTACAATATTTTGTTTATTTGTATTTTCTTCGTATATGAGATAATATAATTCTTTAATAAGTGTTTTTTGCGCTCGTCTATTTTCGGGATCTTTTGTTGAACCCATGAACCTTTCTTTCTTTTCTTCGTATAAGCGTCTAATATTTGGTGAGCATTTTTTTAGTAATTCTTCTTCATCACCTTCATTTTCTATAAAGTCGTATATATTTCTAACTTCATCACTAAGAATGGTTGTTTTATCTGCAGTAATCCAATTACCCTGCCTATCTTTAATTTTAATACGATTACTTTTAATATTACTAACTTGAATATTATGATTTTCTGGATGATATTTATCAAAATGTAATTTACGCACTAATTCGGGTATTAATACGTTTGTTTTCTTGATCATTTTTGGTAGTTGAGGTAAGATATAAGACCAGTTTTCTTTTCCATGTGGGTTAATTTGTATATTAACTGTAATATTGTCGCCAATATGTCCAGAATTTTGTATATTTGGTGTCTTTTTCAATTGATATTCTAGATTTGTTATTTTTTCTTCAAATTCTTGTCTAAGTTCTTGTTTTAATTCTTTTAGTTTATTATCAAATTGTTGACATAATTGTTTAAAGATATCGTATGGAACGTCTTCACGTTTTTCCATTTTGCTAGATATAAGATTTTGTATATGTTTTTTTGTTTTTATATGTTCTCTATAGTGACTCGGTCGATTAAAATGGACATTACAGATGTCACAATAATTAGGTACATTCATTTAAATGAATTTATTAATAAATGTTTAATATAAAATCATATTTTTAGTCTTAGAGAAGAAGATATATTATTTTCTCATAAATGTAAAAATATAGAATCCTTAAAATTATATTTATATGAGAAGAATTACATAAATTCTGAATTAGCGTCGGAAAAAACGGAAATTTTTTGACATTTTTTAAAGGGGGGGGGAGTTTTTTTTTTTAATATATAATTTTTAAAAATAAAAAAAATATATAAATATATTGGATATAACGTATATACCATATATTCACCCAATATGGCTATATATTGGATATATAAAATAAATAAACATTATACCCAATAGTCAATAATTATATCTCATAGCTATGAGAAAGAAAAGTATTATTAATATGCAAAATGTATAGCATAAAATTATTTTAAAAAAAAACTCCCCCCCCCTCCATTTTTTTGACAAAAAATTTTCCGTTTTTTCCGCCACTTTATCAGAAAAGAACAACATATATGAGACGTTTTTATAAATGCGTAAAAAATGATGATATTTAACAATGGATATTTTCTATTTTTAATTATTTATATGCATATAAAAAATTTTTGTATAACTTATATTTTATTTAATTTTATTTTAGTAGAATTTGTACTATAAATTATGTAAATCTTGTATATTTTAATAAAACTTATTGTATAAAAAATGTGATTTTGTTATGAATGAAAGAATTCTATAAAAATTATATTTATTTACCGGAAGTTTTACAGAAAGAAATATTAAGTTATGGTGATCCCGATTTATACAAAAAATACAGAATAGTGATAAATGAATTGAATGAATATTGTGTTAGTTTATTTGAAATGATTGGATATTATTGTTGTAAATGTTTAATAGGACTTATAAGATATGGTTATATTTGTGAAGATAAAGAAACTTTTAACAAATGTTATTCGATTAACAATAGTCTATATTTAATGAAAGTGTATAAAAATGTGAAATCAACTGTTTAGTAATTTTGTTCTTTGAAAATTGTTTCCATATTTTTTGCTGTTGATCATATCAATAAGCATAGTGGATAATGCATCATCTTTTAAGAGAATTGCTTCTAATTCTTTAGAATTTTGTTGTGTTATATAATTTACTTTTTGATTAATATTATCAAAACATATAACTTTAGTATTTTGATCGTTCATTTCTTTAATAATTAATATAAAGATGTTATATGATTTTTAAAATATAACTATAATATTTTTTAAAATAATTTAATATGCCTAATGTAAGTGCAATTTTCAGAGCAAATTATAGAAAAAAATATATTAAGTCGAATAGTGTTGAATCAAAAAAAAATTTGAATAAGAAACCAAAATTTGATTCACGAAGTTCTGGTTTTTTAAGAGAAATTCTTCGTAGAAGAGATTAAATAAAAAAATTTTTATTTGGTTTTTATATTTTTTGTTTTTTGTTTGTTTTTAATATTTTTTGTTTTTTGTTTATTTTTATAAATCTTCCCACGAATCCGGTATTTGTAGTTCTTGTTGTAATGATTCTTTTTCACCATCATCTTCTTCTTCTTCTTCGTGATTGACAATATTTGTAGTTTTTCTGCATTCTTCTTGAATTTGTTTTTGTCTTTCTTGAATTTGTTTTTGTTTAAGAAGTTTTTGTTGTGTTTTCCATTTTTCTACAAGATTGTCAGATGCTCCAAATCCTTCTAATTCGTTTCTTCCTCCACACAATACGAATTGTACAAATATGCATAATCCAGACAATTGTCCGGTATGTAATCCGTTTGTTTTGACTCCAATTGCTTCTAGAGAAGATATAGCTGCCTTAGCTGAATGGATTCTAACATTGGAGTCATTACTAAGTAAATCAAAGATATTATTTTTGTATCTGTATACACAATTTACAAGTTTAGTTGTATCAAAGTCTCTTGAATAAATAGTATTAATGATATTTGATACATTATTTTGTGGTAATGACAATTCTTTAAGCATTTGAGAAAGCATATTTCTGATATACTTATCTGAAGTGCCGTTGATTGACGATTTTTTAGTGCTCCAATTACCAAATGTTTTAAGTTTATTAGAGTAGAACTGTTTCTTTTTTGCGATGTTTAATGCTATAGATTCCATGTTGTAATGAATAGTGTAATCTTTAGCAAGTCTTATATATGTTTTAATATGTTAGAACAAAAATGTTGTCATTTTTTTAACTTTGTAATTGAGAACTGTTTCAATTATTGGTAATTTGTTGTAGAATATCAAATTTTTTATCAAAATGTTCTTTATATTCTTGAATATTTAGTTGATTAATTTTGTAATCATCATAAATATTGTTTTGAACATTTGAGATTTGTTTTATAAGATTTTGTAATGTTTGTATGTATTGGATTGAATTATTGTGATCATATGTATCTGATATTGGAGAATAAGAAATTGAAATAATTCCTACAACTTCTTTATATTTTTCATCAATATTTGTTTTTAATGAAATAGTTTGTATGTGTGGATTATTTGAGTTTTGTTCAAAATTGTATATAAGATGTCCGTATTCACGAATTATGTTATATTTAAGATTATTAGTTTTGATATCCAAATAAAAATTAGATTCTTTTGAAATTCTAATTCTTAGTTTGTTAAAAATATGTTGATTCCATTCAATACATATGGTAGTTGGTATATTTGAATTTTTGCATATATTAACCCATTGATTTTGCTGAATATTTTGAAATATTCCAAAAGCATATGGATGTATTGGTAATAAGTTAACATAATGTGATTTATATTGGTATTTAGTAGTAAATAAAAATATTTTGTGTGAATATTGCGATTGATAAATCATAGATAATATAGTGTTAAAATCTGGATTAAGTTTGTTTGATTTTATATAACTGATAATAAGATTATAAATATATTTAATATGCGATATGAATTTGATATCATTAAGTATTTTATTTTGTTGATTGATTAATATTAGTGGATCATTAAGAGAATTATTTTTATAAAATAAGTCTAATATTTGAATAGCTTTGTTATGATTTTGTTTTTGAATAATTAGTGGTAGTTGTTTCGGCCAATTATTCCATTCCATATTAAATTATAGATGAAAAAAATTATTCATTATTAGAAAATTTTTGTGTAGACTTTCTTTTCTTATTTCTTGTAACTTTAGAGTCACTTCTCATTTTTTCAATAATAGCTTTTTTCCAATCTTCAACTTGAATATTTGATTCTTTGTCAATAGTTTGTGTATTATTCGATTGAGTATCTATAGTAGGTTTATATTCGACACTACGGATAGCTGTTTCTAGATTATTTTTAGTATTTCTAACATCTTCAACATATTTATAAATTTCAAAAATAATTTCAATAGAAAGTTTATTTAATTTAAGAAATATGCCGTTTTCGTTTTCCATATAAGAAATATCATGTTTTTTGAGAATATTAATGATATTATGGTGTTCTTCGATAGTCATCATGTCAATTTCGTCAAGCATAGATTTAATTTGTCCAATATTAAGTACATTATCTTTATTAATAATAGTAGTGTTTGTTTCCATAATAAAAATATCTAAATGATTTAGTTAAATAGTTTAAAAGAAATGAAAGTATAAATATTAAGATGAAATACATGGATGAACTAATTTTGAATTTAACAACAATTGGTAGTCTTCGTCCAGGTGATAAGTTGTCAGTATATTATGGACGTTTTCATGTAATATCGACTGGTTATTTTCGTTCAATTCGTAGATATTTTTCTGGTCAAAATCGGAATGATACAATATCTTATATAAGTACAACAGTAAATTATGGTTTATTATGTGGAACTTCAATATTAAATTCAGCTCGTAAATCGGAAGATGAATATGATTTAGACTTATTGAGTAATGATGAGAGATATGGAATATCAAAATTATTTAATGGATTTATATTATGTTTAAATGGTTTAGAAGAGTTGAAGAAGTCATATGAAGATGATCGTACTTATATTTCTCAAATAGATGTAATAAAAAATAATATAATTATTTTTGTAGAAAGTTGTCGATCCTTAGGTATATCTCGATTTTTACAAAATGGTAATATGCATTATACTTACAGTGTGTAAAACAAATAAAAATGAGGCTATAAAATTAATTAAGATAACTATAAAGTATAAACAGTAAACGAATATAAGAGTAATTTTGCAGTATAATATTTGAATGGCGTATGAATCTAATTTTGAATATAATGGTGATGTATCTAAAATCAAAAAGGTAACTTTTGGTATAATGAGTCCGGAAATGATACGTAATCAGTCTGTTGTTGAAATAGTACACCATGATACATTTTGTGGTTCTGATCCAGTTACTGGTGGTTTATTTGATCCGCGCATGGGTGTTTTGGAGTATGGTCAAATATGTACAACTGATCAGCAATCTAATAAAAATACCCCTGGGTATTTTGGTCATATAGAGTTATCTGTTCCTGTATTTCATGTTCAATATTTTCCGATAGTTCAGAAGATAGTGAGATGTGTATGTTACAGATGTGGATCTTTATTGGGAGAGGTACCCGATAATATAAATAACGTGAAGTCTAGGTTAAGCACAATGATAGAACAGGGTAAGAAGGTGAAAGAATGTCCTATGTGTTCAATTGGTCAACCTGATAAATATGTAAAAACTGATTTATGTAAGGTGCATGCTCTTTGGAGTGCTTCAAGTGTGAATGGTATTGAAACAGAAGAATCGAAGTTAGATATGAGTGCCAAATATGTATTGAATTTGTTTAAACAATTGAGTGATGAAACTTGTGAAGTACTTGGTTTAAATCCTAAATTGAGTCATCCTAGTTGGATGATAATGGAAGTATTTCCGGTATGTCCTCCTTCATGTCGTCCATCTGTTCATCAAGAAAATGGTCAGCGTATGGAGGATGATATTACAATCAAATATTGTGATATTATCAAGTACAACAATATGATATTGGAAAAGAAAAAGAATGATCCAAATGCGAAGATTTTGGATGATTGGCAAAATATTCTTCAATATCATACTTCAACGTTGATTGATAATGAAATTGCTGGTGTATTACCTGCGGCTCAACGTTCTGGTCGTCCTTTGAAAGGTTTACGTCAAAGATTGAAGGGTAAAGAGGGTCGTATTCGTGGAAATTTGATGGGTAAACGTGTTAATTTCTCTTCTCGGACAGTAATTACTCCTGATCCTGTAATTGATATAGATGAGTTAGGTGTTCCTAAACGTATTGCGATACAATTAACTTATCCTGAGAAGGTAACGAAAAAGAATATTCAAAGATTAAAGAAATGTATTAGAAATGGTTGTAATACATATCCTGGTGCTCGTGCGGTATTTAAGTTTCGTAATAAGAAGACAATATCTTTGAATCATATTGATAGAAATCAGTTTTCTCAGATGTTAGAAATTGGTGATGTTGTGATTCGTCATATTAGGAATGGTGATTGGGTGATATTCAATCGTCAACCTTCTCTTCATAAAATGTCAATGATGGCGCATAGAGTTCGTATATTGGATGGTTTAACGTTTCGTTTAAATATTAGTGCTACGACTCCTTATAATGCTGATTTTGATGGTGATGAAATGAATATGCATGTACCTCAAAGTGTGATTGCAGAAAATGAGATAGCATGTTTAGCTTCTGTAAATCATCAAATTGTAAGTCCAGCTTTAAATATGCCAATTATTACATTTGTTCAGGATAGTGTTTTGGGTGGTCATTTGATGACTATGGAAAATTCAGTAAAATTTAGTCATCGTGAATTATTAAATACTTTGTCCTGGACTGAAAGTTATAAGCCAAAGGAATACAAGGAAAATTATAGTGGTTTGGAGTTGTTATCTCATTCGATTCCGAATATAAATTTGGAAATAAAGAATCGACGGGGTGAGAAAGTAAGAATCAAGAAAGGAATATTGAGTGAAGATTCGGGTTGTTTTGATAAGAAAGTATTTACAAATTTAACGCACAGTATATTTCGTGATCGTGGTGCCGATAATTGTGCAAAATTCTTTAATAATTCTCAACATATGATTCGTTCATATTTATTGAAGAATAGTTTTTCGGTTGGTATTCGTGATTTAGTATTAGAAAAAGATTTTAGTGCAAAAATAGATATGGAAATAGATCAGCAAAAGTTGGAAGTAGAGAAAACGATTCAAACTCTTCATTTGAATATTTTTGAGAATTTATCATCTGATTCTGAGAAAGTTGCTTTTGAAAATAAAGTAACTCGTCAGTTGACTGCTGCTCGTAGTGCTGCCGAAAATTTGTTGAAGAAGACGCATGATATGATAATTACGAATCGATTTATGAATATGGTTAATGGTGGTTCAAAGGGTAAATTGATTAATTTAGCTCAAATGACAGCTTGTTTAGGTCAACAGATTATAGAAGGTAAGCGTGTTCCTTATGGTTTTAATTTTCGAACATTACCGCATTATAATAAATTTGATGACAAAGCTGAGGCGCGCGGATTTGTTCATAGTTCTTTTCAGAAGGGTATGAATCCGTTAGAGTTCTTCTTTCATGCGATGGCTGGTCGTGAAGGTATTATTGATACTGCTGTAAAAACATCAAGTACTGGTTATATTCAAAGAAAATTAATGAAAGCTTTGGAAGATTACAAAGTAACTTGGTCAAAATGTGTAAAGGATGCTCAAAATAACGTTGTACAGTTTTTGTATGGTGATGATAATGCAGACGGGGTATCATTTGAGTATCAGTCTGTTCCGATAGTAAATATGAAAGATATTCGTAAAGAGTTAACAAATATAAAAAAATTAGATAAAAAAAGCAAAGAAATGTTAGATAAAATGGCAAATACTGTATGTGAAATGTACGAATGGTATCGCGATGTAATTTTTGAAGGAAATCCGGAACCTACAATAAAGTTCCCTGTTCACATTAATCGAACGTTGATGAGTTGTTTAACGTCGAATAGTGATAGTAAGATAGTAAGTGTGAAACATATTTTAGATAGTTATGATAAATTATTTGATGAATTAAAGATTCATAAATATAACGAAGGTATTTGGATGTTAAAATTTATGATTTATAACAATGCGCATCCTAAGAAGTTAATTGATCTTTCTATGACAAATGAACAATTTGATGAATTTGTAAAAACTTTTAAAACATTATTTATTCGTTGTCAAATCGAAGCTGGTGATGCAGTTGGTCCTGTTGCTGCTCAATCTATTGGTGAGCCTTGTACTCAATTGACATTGAACACGTTTCACTTGTCTGGTGTTGGTGGTAAGTCTACGGTGACGCGTGGTGTGCCTCGTTTGCAAGAGTTATTCCATTTAAGTAAAAATCCAAAGAATCCATCTTTGACAATATATGTTGACAAATCAGTAAGTAATGATAAATCGATAGTTCAGCGAGTAGCGGCGGAGATTTGTTTGATTCGTATTAGTGATTTGGTAACTAGTAGTGAAATATTGTATGAAATAGATTCTGGTAAATTCGAAGAGTTTAATACATTTAATAAAATGTTTAAATGCCTTGAAACGAAGGAATATAATTCAAGATGGTGTTTGAATATATATTTTGACAAACGTACTTTATTAGATAAACATATTGCAATGGAAGAAATTTATTATAGTATTTCTAAAATCTTCAAGGATGGTGTATTATGTGAATATTCGGATGATAATTCTGTGGAAATGTTTATTCGTATAAGAATCGATCCTTTATGTAATGAGTTAAAGAAAGGTATTAATTGTGATAATACAATTTTGGAAATAAACATATTGAGGAGTATTGAAGCGAAATTGATGGATAATTTAGTAACTCGAGGTGTAGAATCTATTAATAATGTAACTTTGCGTCAGGAGCTTCGTGGTAGTTCTAAGGAATGGTTAATTGATACAACTGGTTCTAATATAATTGATGTGATGCTTCATCCTGAGGTGGATATATATCGAACAGTATCAAATGATATTCATGAAATGTATCAAATATTTGGAATTGAGGCAACCCGTCAAGCATTAGTTCGTGAAATTCGTGAAGTAATGGATGAGGCTTCTGAGATAGATCCGCGGCATATTCATCTTTTGGTAGACATGATGACAAATAAGGGTGTATTAATACCTATTGATAGAAATGGTATGAAATTGACCGATGTTGGTGCGTTGGCAAAATGTAGTTTTGAGGAAGCGGATCAGCAATTATATAAAGCTGCAATTCATGGTGAAACGGACAATATATCTGGTGTATCTTCAAATATAATTCTTGGTCAGGCGCCTCCCTGTGGTACTGGTACAGTAAAAGTATCTCTTGATGAAGAAATGTATTTTAAGAATTTGAGTGAAATGACTGAGAAGAATTGTCCTATGAAGATGGATATTTCATTTGATGTTGATGATTAGGTTTATAATCTTTTGAGAAATGAACAATATTATCCGTAATTGATTGTATATTATGAAGTATTTGAATAGAATCGGATGCATTTTGTGGAAGAATATTCAAATTATTTGAAATACTATTTTCAAATATAGTATTTTTTGATAATTGTATTAACGATATTTTTTGTAATATAAATTCATTGTTTTTGTAATGTCTTTGTATTGGTGTTAATGCATCATTTGATAAAAAAAATAGAATTTTTTGTATATTGTATAATATATTAATTAAATCTTGGAATGGATTTTGTTTAAAATGGGTTATTTTTGTGTGTATTTCAGTTTGTGTAGAAATTGATTTTAATTGTTTATTTTGTATATTGGATATTAATGTTGGTGTTGGTTTTTTTTTAATTATGAGTGAATCAACTTCATTAATAAGCCATGTGAGTGTATTAAATGTATGTTTTAACATATCTTGAAAAACAACATCATTATTCATTAACAAATGATGTAAAAAATTTTAAAGATTAATTTATTTGTTAATATAATAATGTCAAAAGTGTGGACTACAAATCCAGGTGTTCTTTTAAGTAAACAAAATTTAAGATACTTTATACCAACGGATGATATGACGTATGTAGAAAAAATAAATGCGATAACTCGTTTTATAATTTATGGTTCTATTTTACTATATTTAATACGGGGTGATGTCAATGTGTTTTTGATACCTATAGTAGGTATGGTAATAATGTATTTTTTAGTATCTTGGGGTGTAAATTTAGATGAATTAAAAGAGAGTTTTGGAGATAAAAGTGAATTATCATGTGTAAAACCAACTTTAAACAATCCATTTATGAATGTATTGCCAACAGATGATAGAAGGCGTGGTTCAGCGTGTAAATATACTAATGATGTAAAAAAAGAGATAAAAAATAATTTTAATAGCAATCTTTATTTAGACTTAGGTGATATATATGAGAAAAATAATTCACAAAGGCAATTTTATACAATGCCCTCGACACAAATACCAAATAATCAAGAAGAATTTGCCAAGTGGTTGTATAATAGTAAACCAATATGTAAAGAAGGCAACTGTTAAAAAATGACTTAAAGGCAATAAGTTACATAATAATCATACAATGTCTAAAGCTAACAGTGAATTGACAACAGAAACTCTTAAAAACTACATCGAAAACGATCGTACTGCTTTACTTAATGCGATTGTAAAAGATATGTCTGGCGTATCCGCTAACAATGCTGCGGATTATTTACGCAGTTTCGGCAAGAAAGTTGAATGTTTTATGGCTCTTGAATATCCGGTAGTTGATAACAAAAAGCGTAAGAAGAAGGAGCGTCGTTTCCGCAAGATTTCTCCTTATCTTGCTTTTTGTGCGCATTACCGCAATTCGAAGCGTGATGCGAATGGTAAATTAAGCGAAAATGTTCTTGAAATCACGAAGCAAGCTGGTGCGAAATGGAAGAATATGAAGGAAAATGATCGCAAGCCTTGGGAGGTTGAAGCCGAGAAAGCGACTCGTATTGCTAAAGCCAATTGGGATAAGGAGCACAACGCTGTAGTTCGTCCTAGTGAAGAAGAGATTCGTGAAATGAAGAAAAGCGAACTAATGAACCTAGTAACAACAGTTGGTCTAGCAGTAACTCCTAAGGCTACTCTTAAAGAAATTCGTGATAAACTTGTGTCGCATTTTGCTGCTCCAACAGAAGAGCAGATTTGCAAAATGAAAAAAGATGAATTAAAGCAATTAATTGAAAAGGCTGGACTTAGTTCTCAAAAGGACACAAAATCGATGCAAAGCGTGTTGATTTCTCATTATTACCCGGTTCAAGTTTAATTTTAAAATATAATTCTATCATTTTCTAAAGCATTATCATATATTTGTTTTGAATTATAATAATATGCTCTATTAATATCGTCCCACCTTCCTCCATCTTTTTTAATAATATGTTTATTGTATTTATCACTACGAATATAGAAAATGTCAGGTAGCAGATTAATATTTCCTTGTATAATTTTTTGTTTTATGCGAATTATTTCATCTTTAATATTTCTAAGATTGCATAATTCAATCATATTTTTTTCAATGTTATAATCTTGATTATGTTGTGTTTGCATTTTGTTGTATTTACACATTATTTTTCTCATAGCATTAACGTCAGTTAATGCGTTATGTGCACCGATGAGTTCTTTATTTAATATATTTTTATATAAAATAGGTAATGAATGACTTTTTTCATTTGGAAACCAACTTCTAAATATATGAAGTGAATCTGATAAGAATATATCAAATTTTATATATTCTTCTAAATTATAACGTAACATTTCAACAACAAGAAAATTGTTATCAAAATCAAATGAGTTATGTCCACATAAAATGATGTTTTCATCATTTTTTTTGATAGAACACAACCAATCTGCAAATTCTTTAAAAATATATTTGAATGATTTTGCATTTCTCAGTCTATTTGTGCTAATTTTATGAATTTTAGATGCGACGGAATATTTTGAAACAGGAATTTTTGGATGAACTATTTTATCAAAAGAAACATTATTTTTATTTTTTGTTCTTAATAAAATAGCCCCAATTTGCACAATTCGATTATTTTTGAATGGATCTAATCCAGTGGTTTCAAAATCGAATAATACAAAAATATTATTCATATGTATTTAGTATAAGTATAGAAACTTTAGTTCATTTTTTAAATACAAAGAATATTTTAAAAACTATTGAAAGATTATTGTTGAAATAATGATGGATATTTACAGAAACATTGTGTCATTTATGAAAATTAGTGATATGCCAATAGTATGTAGAGAATATTTAAAGTCATATATACTAAAAAAATGGTTAAGATTGGGTGGTGTACCTGTTTTAGTTGATATAATGTGGCATGCGCCCGGATTTTGTCACAAATATTGTGTTTGTAAAGTTGCAACAACAGATGACAGAATGTATTATTATAATTCTAAACATAGAATTTAGTTACCCATAGTTCCTAATAATTCAAGTTGTCCTTCAAGATCTTCTAAATCTTGAGCTAATTCTCTTGCTCTATCATTTTTGAAATTAACAAGAAATGATTTACCTTTAGCGGCTTTGTTGTTCATAAATCCTTTAATTCTAACTAATTCAGCTTGAATTAAATTTGCATCAGATAATGTTGATTTTACGTAAGAAATAGCAGAAGTAATTGAATTTAGAGCAGCTTGAGCAACAGCTGTAGTATTGATAAGAACTTTAGAATTATTATGACCCGATTTAGTAAAATGGTCTAAATAAACTTCTGTCAACATGTTACCATCTTGATCAAAAATAGAATCATCTGTTACAGGAACTTTACCTAAAACGGAAGGGCTCATATTTTTAGGTTCAAATGAAACTGTATCAGTTGGTTTTACACCAACAAGAAAAGTGGCATTTGTTTTTCCAGTAGAACTAGCATATTCACCATTTATAAGGACTTGACCATTATATTCTGTAAATCTAGAAATAGTAGATATTCCAGCAACAATTTCATTTAAATCATCTTGCAAATCAACCCAATTTGAATCAATAAAAGTATCATTTGCAGCTTGAACACCATTGTAACCATTAGTTAATGATTCAAGAACGTCTTTATAACCTTCTACAGCAGATTGAATCATATCGTGTCCATCTTGTGAATTTTTAGCTGCTTGAGATGGTTTCCAAAACATTGTTAAAGCATCTTCGTCTAAATTTTTAATGTTCATGTAATAATTTTCTAATTTATTACCATTGAGAGTTTGTAGTTTAATAATTTCAGATTGCACTTCTTCTGTTCTTGCAATAATTTCTCGTTTTCTTAAATGATTATTTAGTTGTGTTTTTTGTGTCATATGTATATAATATTCTGATAAAATCCAGAAACATCTGTTTTAATTTGCATTATAGTTTAATTATTCCAAAAAATAAATTTTGAAAAAACGAATTTAAATTTCGTATTTTTATACCAAAATGGGAAATGTAGATTTAGTACAACTATCTGATTTCAATGAGAATGGTATGATTGACATTGGGGATTTGTCCACAATGTTTCACATTTTGAAGGGAAACGTAAATGATTATGATAATGGTTCTTATGTTGATGACCCTAGAACTATAGCGATGAGTATGGTCAATTCGGCTGGTCCTAAAAATTTATGGTTAGTTACATATTATGAATACAAATGTGATAGTGGAGAAGAAATATATTTAGGTGAAACGCGTGTTAATGATGCCGTTCATGGTACAATTCAGTTACCAGGATATTTGAGAACTGAATATGATTTTTTTAGTATAGTGTGTGTCGCTGATGAAGGCGGTGGTGGGTATGACATTTTAACTGGTAAAGAAGATGCAGTTGGTACTACTTACAAAGCTATAGTCAGTTCAAATAAATTAGAAGATATGAATCATCATATTCAAGTAACATTATTATCTAGTTTATTATATGAAAATATAAACTCGTATGTTGAGGATTTTTCTGGTGAAACATTATTCTTGAATGACTTTGAAGATGTATTAAACACCAGAACTTCTAATTTAGAAGATGCTTTGGGTATTGATGATATGTATGCTAATAATTATTCATCAGCAACAGATTCAACAGTAGCATTAAATAATATAACTGCTGCTTTAAAGATTGATGTAGTTTTATCAGCAATGAAATCTGTTGTATCAGACACATCGGATGGAAATATTTTAAATGCTTTATCTGAAGTTTTAGTTAGTTCTGCAAGCGATGATGATGCGTCAACTGGCGGCGCATCTGATATACAAATTGGAAGTGTGGATATATTAAAAGACATAATTACAAAAGTTGTAGAAGATTCGCCTGGAACAAGTATTGAAGACATAGAAATAGAAAAGGTAGCTGAGGGTATGTCTGATTGTGTTGAATATATAGAAACTGCAGTTGTTAATTCAGACCCATCTGGAAATGATATAAATATAGAAGAAGTATTTGTAAACGTTCATAAGGCTGCGGTCGCAGTTGAGGAAACAATAAATGATCCATCTGTAAATATTTCTCAAATTAATACTGCAGACATTGAAGTTAAAGAAAATATTTTAGAAGAGAATGATGGATTTGCTGACTTTGGAGTCGATTTATACATTCCACCAGAACCAGAACCAGAGCCAGAGCCAGAGCCGGAGCCACAGCCAGAACCGGAACCAGAGCTTAATGTTGATATGTATGTTGAACTTTATCCAGATGCGTCAGGAATTTCATATAATCAAATAAATCAAACATTGGATATTAAAATTGGCAATAATGGTTTACATTCACCTTACACGGAAGACTCGTATGAAAGTGGATCTTTCATTTATAGTGGTTTTATAAAATGGAATTCATCTTTTAATGGTTGGGAATATGCATATCCAAGTTTTAGAGTGGAATATCATCCAGATATGTCTGGTAATTTAAATCATGATAATATTGGCGTTGATAGTGATTCATTTTCATTTTATTATAATACTTTTAGTCATAATCCAATAATTTTAAGACTAACTTTTGACAATCCTCTTGATATTTTTACAAAAGTGTCTGAAAATATTGAATGGATGTTGAAAATAGATTATTTTAATGATATTCAAAATGATATCAATTTAGAAAATGATTTTATTAGATTCTATCCATATAATGAACCTGAGCCAGAACCAGAGCCCCAGCCGGAGCCAGAGCCACAACCCGAACCACAACCAGAACCACAACCAGAGCCAGAACCAGAACCTGAACCGGAGCCTCAACCAGAACCAGAGCCTCAGCCTGAACCAGAACCAGAACCAGAGTTAAAATATGATTATGAAATAATTAAAAATGAATTAAATAGTTTAAATTATTATTCTGAAGAAGATAAGAAAGATGCATTTAAATTTTATATAAACAATGAATTATCATCTCAAATAAATAATGCCGGATTTAGATTGGATTTTGAGATTAAGAATATAATTGGTGGAAGAATACCAGAGCCAGAGCCAGAACCAGAACCACAGCCAGAACCAGAGCCAGAACCAGAACCAGAGCCAGAACCAGAGCCAGAACCAGAGCCAGAGCCAGAACCAGAGCCTGAACCAGAGCCAGAGCCTGAACCAGAGCCAGAGCCTGAACCAGAACCAGAGCCAGAGCCAGAGCCAGAGCCAGAGCCCGAACCTCAGCCAGAGCCAGAGCCTGAACCTGAGATTCCTGATTATGCTGGATTATTAGATATTTCTGGTAATGAACCCACAAATATTAATACAATTTACGATAGTAATGATGATGAATATGATCTTGTTATAGAAAATCATCTTGTTAGAAATAATAATGAAAGAAATGATCATTATGATTACATAAAGTTTAGTGTACCTGAAAGTTACAGACTTGATAGTTTAAATTTTGATGAATTTGCTTGTGGACAAATTGTTGATGAAGATACACAACTTTACATAAAAATTCAAAGACTATCTGGTTCAAATTCAGGATATTCTGATTCCAATACAAATATATTGGAAGAATTTTACAACATACAGAAAAATTCAGCAAATAGTTTATTAGATTTAAGTGGAAATTTCAACATCAAAGTATATAATCATTTTGATGGAGTAAATTACTTAGATTCAGGAAATTATATAATGTTAATTTATTTAGTAAATGTAAATAATAGCCAATCATTAATTGACTCTATATCTATGAGAAACATTTTCTATAAATTCCAAGGGGAAATGAGAGCTTGGGCACCCGAGCCTGAGCCAGAGCCAGAGCCTGAACCAGAACCACAACCAGAACCAGAACCAGAACCAGAACCAGAACC
>CETY01018297.1_pt1 | contig 18159 bp, 20 predicted proteins | sample 361551 | NCBI WGS metagenome assembly CETY01 (sample SAMEA2623135, study PRJEB7988) | marine metagenome | biome: marine biome (ENVO:00000447); feature: deep chlorophyll maximum layer (ENVO:xxxxxxxx); material: "saline water (ENVO:00002010), including plankton (ENVO:xxxxxxxx)" | depth 45 m | reverse complement strand
AGGCTCAGTTCTTCTGGTAAGCTTAATATGCAACAGCTTCCTCGGGACAACCCCGCTGTAAAAGGCTGTATCAAAGCAACGCATGGTCACAAGATTGTAGCAATGGACTTGACTACAGCCGAGGTTTATGTTGCCGCAGTTCTTGCTAAAGACAAAGCACTTATGGATGTGTTCCGTTCTGGCGGCAACTTTCATAGTAGTATTGCGAAGACAGTGTTTCGCCTACCGTGTGAAGTAGAAGATGTAGCAAGTCTATTTAGCAAGGAAAGACAGGCCGCAAAAGCAGTAACCTTTGGCATTATGTACGGTGCTGGCCCAAAGAAGATTAGTGAACAAGTAACAAAAGACTCGGGTACATTTTTTAGTCAAAGCGAGGCAAAAGAAGTTATCGATGACTACTTTCAGTCCTTTCATGCACTCAAGAAGTGGATAAACGATAACCACAGGTTCATAGAGCAGAACGGCTTTGTGTACAGTTTCTTTGGCAGAAAAAGGAGATTACCAAATGTCAAATCGTCTGACGCGGGCATCAAAAGTCATAGCATTAGGTCTGGTCTTAACTTTCTGGTGCAGTCTGCTGCTAGCGATATTAACCTTCTGGGGGCTATAGATATGCACAATGATATACAAGGAGCTAACATGAAAGCTCGTATATTTGCACTTGTGCACGACTCTATTCTTGCAGAAGTACCAAACCATGAAATAGAAGAATACTGCAACAGATTAAAATACTGGGTACAGTATGATAGGGGTGTAAGCATCCCAGGAGCGCCCGTTGGTTGTGACTTCGATATCGGAGACGACTATTCAATGGGCAAATTTGAGAAACAATATGGCTTACTCTGATAAGGTGATGGATCACTATGAACGACCAAGAAACGTTGGAAAACTTGATGCAGGAGATAACTCCGTGGGTACGGGGATGGTTGGTGCACCTGCTTGCGGGGATGTTATGCGACTACAAATACGAGTCAATAATGAGAACATCATTGAAGACGCTAAGTTTAAAACTTACGGATGTGGATCCGCAATTGCTTCAAGTTCTCTCCTTACCGAATGGGTCAAGGGAAGAACCCTTGATACAGCTCTTCAAATCAAGAACACCGAGATTGCGGATGAACTTTCCTTGCCCCCAGTCAAGATCCACTGTAGTGTATTAGCTGAAGATGCAATAAAAGCCGCTATAGAAGATTATAAGGGTAAAAATGTTAACTATAACTGCGAGTGCGAAGAAGTATCTTAATTACAAACGTATTGAGAAAAATAAAAAGTATGTACTCTTAGACCTCAAGCCTAGCGGCTGTGCGGGATTTGAGTACAACTGGGGCTATTGTGATGGTTTAAAAATTACTGATAGATTAGTAGACGATCTCATAGTAGTAGGTGAAGCCGCTAAGGTAGCAGTCTTTGGCAGTACAATAGACTACAACGAAGAACTAATAGGGTCTTATCTCACAGTAACAAATCCAAACGTGCAAGATGCGTGTGGGTGTGGGGTAAGTTTTACAATATAAAGGCGAACACATGGAAGAGTTCAAAGCAGTAACGGTGATATTAGTTTTATTGTACATTGATATAGGACTACATATCTTAGAAATTTTAATTGACTCACATCAGGCTTGGGGGATTTTTAGATGGATGCTATAAGTAAGTATAGCTTAACTTGGTTACATCAAAATGGGAAAGACAGTATGAGGGGCGATATGCATAGTGTCGGTCCTTATACTTATGCAAAAATGTTAGAAGGTCAAGGGTGTACAAACATAAAAATTTATTTCAACGGAGACTGTATTGATCATTACGTACAAGGACGTTCCACTCGTAACCTTTCCAGTGTACAAGATACCCCACGACAACTGGAGTTATTCTGACGGACTACTGTTCTTAGACGATCAATTACTTGATGATAAGAACATGAGTGGAGGAACTATAGGCATTAGAAGAGTGCAAACTCCTTTTCGTGACCTTTTTCCTCTTAAAAAGTCTTTAATAAACCATATTGGAATATTAAAGCAGACAGGAAATACTTTTATTGACTCACAAGGCGACCCTTTTATCTATGAAAAAACCTTACTGTGTAAACTTAAATATTTTAAGATACGCAAGGTTGATAGGAAAGGTGTCGCTTCGCTTTTATGGGTCAAAGGAATAAATTTTCCTTTTACAATCCCAAGACCTCCAGAAGACGGAAGAACTTGGGCGGGTATATTACACTTACATAATATACCTTGGTTATTATATGAGTATTCCGAGGTAAAACTAAAGGACACTCGAAGAAAAGTATAGAGGCTTATGGGAAAACGCAGTAAAACTTTAAATGGCTCAGGGTTAGAGCTTGTTGAAATAGAACCACTAACTAGTAATCAACTTGTTGCTTTCGAATCAACAAAGAACTTAGTATTACACGGGTGCGCAGGAACAGGAAAAACTTTTGTTTCTTGCTATCTTGCTTTTGATGATATGACAAAACATCAGTATGAAAAGCTAGTAATTATGCGAAGTGCTGTTCCAACAAGAGACATTGGCTTTTTACCTGGAACCGAAAAAGAAAAAAGTTCAGTATATGAAGAACCCTATAGAGATATAGCAATAGACTTATTCTCAAGAGGGGATGCATATCAAATATTAAAGACCAAAGGACTAGTACATTTTATGACTACTTCTTACATAAGAGGTATAACACTAAGGGACGCAGTTATACTTATAGATGAGTGTCAAAACATGAGTTTTCATGAGCTAGACTCTATTATAACAAGAGTCGGGGAAAACTGTAGAGTAATATTCTGCGGAGATTTCAACCAGTCTGATCTAAAACAGAATGGAATGGGTGAGTTTCTTGAAATTTTAAACAGTATGAAAAGATTTAATTTCATAGAGTTTGGAGTAAAGGATATTGTACGAAGCGGTTTTGTAAAAGAGTATATTATAGCAAAAGAGGGCGTATGAAAGCTGTAGTCAGCAATCGCATTTATTTGGAAGTAACGGACGAATATAAAGACGTTTTAAGCAAAGAACTAACTTATACTATTCCTTCGTTCAACCCAAAGGATCCACCTATAGTTATTAAGAATATGGCACGTATTAAGAGTAACTTAGTCAGTATTCCAATAGGAAGAACGGATTTAATACCAAATGAATATGAAGTAGTCGATAAACGGGTAAACTTACCTGTCCAATTTCCTGAGTTTAAGTTTGATTTACGAAAAAGTCAACAAGAAGTTTTTGACGATGTTGAAGACAACTGTATAATAAACGCTTGGGTCAGTTGGGGAAAGACTTTTACAGGTCTTGCGATTGCTGGCAAGCTAGCACAGAAAACCCTTATAATTGTGCACACAGTACCACTAAGAAACCAGTGGGCAACAGAGGTAGAAAAAGTATATGGAATTACCCCCGGCATTATTGGAAGTGGTAGGTTGGATCTTGACAGTCCTGTGGTTATTGGTAACACTCAAAGTCTGTATCGTAGGATTCCAGCTATACGTAAAGAATTTGGAACCATCATCTTGGACGAAATGCATCATGTCTCGTCTCCAACGTTTTCTAAAGTAGTAGATACAAACTATGCAAGATATAAGATAGGACTATCAGGTACTATAGAAAGAAAAGATGGAAAGCATGTAGTGTTTCGTGACTATTTTGGACAAAAAGTTCATAAACCCCCAAAAGAAAACTATATGGCTCCTAAAATTCTTATTCATAGGTCTGAGATACGATTTATGGACGGAGCTAGAACTCCGTGGGCAAATAAAGTAACACAACTCTCTTATAATGAAGAATATATACACACTATTTCACTTTTAGCGGCTGCAATGGCAACAAAAGGCCATAAGGTGCTAATAGTAAGTGATAGAGTGCGTTTTTTGCAGGCCTGCGCCGAACTGGCAGGAGAAAAAGCCGTATGTGTTACGGGGGAAGTCCCGCATGAGGAGAGACAAACACTAATGTCTAAAATTAAAACAGGTAAAGCAACAATGTTGTTCGGAACACAAGCAATTTTCTCAGAAGGCATCTCATTAGATGAGTTAAGTTGTTTAATATTGGGCACGCCTGTTAATAATGACCCTTTGTTAACTCAGTTGATAGGCAGAGTTATAAGACAAAAGGAGGGGAAGAGAAACCCTCTGGTAATAGATATACATCTAAAAGGGAATACTGCAAAAAGACAGGCTTCCAATAGGATGGGCTACTATATGAAACAGGGTTATCAAATAGAGGAACTGTAAAAAAATAATTCTTGACACGAGTTATAATTTTTGATATAATATGCTCTTATATAATTGGAAAAAGATACTTGAAACTTGTAAAGGAAATCCTTCAGAGGTAGTACGAGTTTTAAAGATGTTAGTAGAAAAAGAGATACCCCAAAATCAATATGATAAGATATATAAGTATTCAACTGTTGACTTTCGGGGGGAATCTTTTCTATTATATCCAGATGTTCTTTTGTACAATGCTTATCAGTATAGCTACAAGGATATCTGTATTTATGTCGCTATGGCTAGTTTACGTTCGTACGCTAACTATGCAGCATTTGGCAAGACCACATTGGATCTAATTCATTTACCTTTAGATCCTTTTATTTTTTTAAACAATCATAGACTACTATATGTAGAGAATGAAGAACTTTATTTTCTATATGAAGAAGTCCCAACGGAGAAGCATTAAATGGCAATATCATTTAACAAGCAGAAAGGTTCTGCTATAAAAACCTCAATAAGCACGTTTCAGTACAAAGACGGAGACAACTCTTTCCGTGTAGTGGGCGACATCCTTGCTAGGTATGTATACTGGGTAAAGGGTGAGAACGACAAGAACATTCCTTTAGAGTGTCTGTCTTTTGATCGCAATGCAGAAGCCTTCAACAACAAAGAAAAAGACTGGGTTCGTGATTACTACCCCGATCTTAAGTGTGGCTGGAGCTATGCAACTCAGTGTATTGACAACGGTGAAGTAAAAGTTGTAAATCTCAAGAAAAAACTTTGGGAGCAAATCATATCTGCTGCTGAAGACTTAGGCGATCCTACCGATCCTGAAACTGGATGGGAGATCAAATTTAAGAGAGTTAAAACTGGGCCTCTTCCCTACAATGTAGAGTATCAGTTACAGCCTCTCAAGTGTAAGCCTAGTGCACTTTCGGCTTCTGATGCTGCTCTTGCTGCTGAAGTAAAATCTATGGATGATGTTATGCCTCGTCCTACTCCTGATGCTCAAAAAGAGTTACTGGATCGTATTCGTCAGGAGAACACTTCTGAAGTAGATGAAGATAGTATCGAAGCAGAGTTCAATGTAGCGTGATCTTATTTACTGCTGACTGGCATCTAAAACTGGGACAAAAGAATGTTCCAGTTGAGTGGGCAAAAAATAGATACAAGTCATTCTTTAAACAGATTAAAGAACTTGAACAACAATGCAGCACCCATATAATAGGAGGCGATCTTTTTGATCGTCTTCCTACCATGGAAGAGCTAGAATTGTATTTCTCATTTATAAGGCAGGTAGGTATTCCTACCCTAATATACGATGGAAATCATGAAGCTACTAAGAAGAATAAAACATTTTTCAGCCAATTAAAACAAGTAAGTAGAGATATAAACCCTTTAATCCATGTCGTGGACTTTTCCTATGTAGACACGGATAAAGGGTTTGGTGTGCTTCCGTACGCAGATTTACACAGAAAAGACAGTATAGAAACTTTTAATACTACAATGCCTTTGTTTACTCATGTGCGGGGTGAAATACCCCCACATGTAAAACCAGAGGTAGACTTAGACAGACTAGAAGAGTTTCCTGTAGTTTTTGCGGGCGATCTACACGCGCATAGTAATACACAAAGAAATATCGTGTACCCAGGAAGTCCAATGACAACTTCTTTTCACAGAAACGAAGTAGAAACTGGTTACATACTTATTAATGATACGAACTGGACATGGTTGTGGGATAGATTTGATCTACCTCAACTGCTTAGAAAGACCGTAACAAGTCCAGATGAGATGATACCGAGTGACTATCATCATACAATTTATGAGCTGGAAGGTGATATTCAAGACCTTTCAAAAGTAAAAAACTCAGACCTTTTAGACAAGAAAGTTGTAAGACGAAGTACAGAAGCAACGCTTGTATTGGATAAAGAGATGAGTATAAGTGAAGAACTAGCGGAGTATCTGGAATACATACTAGAGCTTCCCAAAGATAAAATATCTAGTATTATAGGGACTTTTAATGATTACTCTAAAACAGCTACAGTGGAATAATTGCTTTAGCTATGGTTCTGACAATGAGTTGATATTAGACGATAATACCGTAACTCAAATCATTGGAACAAATGGTACAGGAAAATCCTCTATACCTTTAATTATAGAGGAGGCTCTGTACAATAAAAATTCCAAAGGAATCAAAAAAGCAGACATTCCCAATAGATACATAAGTAATGGTTACAATATAACTTTAACCTTTACAAAAGACGAGGATACTTATAAAGTAAGTATTGACAGAAAAACAAACGTAAAAGTAAAACTAGAGAAGAATAATGAGGATATCTCTAGTCATACTGCTACAAACACTTATAAGACTATACAAGAAATAATAGGTGTAGACTTTAAAACTTTTTCTCAGTTAGTATATCAAAGTACAAATGCAAGTTTACAGTTTTTAACTGCAACAGATACAAACAGAAAGAAGTTTTTAATTGATCTATTACACCTTGAAAACTATGTAGAATTGTTTGATATCTTCAAAGAAGCGGCAAGAGTCTCTTCTTTAGAAATTAATGGAATACAAGCAAAGCTAGATACAATAGAAAAATGGTTAGTAGATAACAAATTGAGGGATACAAACATACTACCCATGTTAGATTTAGAAATTTCTACGGAAAAAGAAGAGAAAGAGTTCCGTTATCTGTCGAAAGAAATTGAAAATATTTCGGCAAAAAATAAAAAAATCTCAAAAAATAATCAACTAACTGCCTTGCTTAGTCAAATTAATTTACAGGAGGCACAAGATTGTCCTATAACTGAAAAACAGTCATACGATAATTTACAAGCAGAAGTAGGTACGCACAGACAAGTCTCAACGGGGTCTCAACGCCTCGTAGAAAAACTAGAAAAATTAGGGGATGTTTGCCCTACTTGTGAGCAGGAAGTTGACCCGAGCTTTAAACAGTCTCTTGTAGACACAGAGTCCCGAAAGATATTGGAATCAGAGAAAAATATTTATGAAATTGAAACAGAAATTAAGCGAATTAAACGAGACAATACAGAATTCGACCGTTGTCAAAAAATTGAAAGCGATTGGACAAGCCTTTATCGAAGTATTGATCGAAATTTGCCAACGACCCCGCTGGATCAAAACGAGCTTGAAAAAAAGTTGGAGAGCGTACGAGTTGAGTTACTTCAACGAAAAGAGCAGTTGGCGAGCACAGCAGACGAAAACCAGCGTAGAACCAAACGTAACACGCGAATAGTTGTAATACAAGAACAAACTGATAGCTTTCTTAAAGAGTTATCAGAGTTTCAAGATATAATTGCAAAACAAGAAGCTCTGCTTTCAAATCTCGAAATACTAAAAAAATCTTTTAGTACAAACGGATTACTAGCCTATAAGATTGAAAACCTTGTAAAAGAGTTAGAAGAATTGGCGAACACCTATCTAGCAGAGCTATCTGATGGAAGGTTTACTCTTGAATTTGTAGTGTCTAATGATAAGTTAAATGTGCAAGTTGAAGACGATGGCAAAATAGTAGATATTCTCGCACTTTCTTCAGGAGAGCTAGCTAGAGTAAATACTGCTACATTGATTGCTATTCGAAAGCTAATGAGTAGTATCTCTAAGTCTAAACTTAACATACTTTTCTTAGATGAAGTTATAGCAGTATTAGACGACACAGGGCGTGAGAAATTAGTAGAAGTTCTTCTTAACGAAGATTTGAACACTTATATAGTTTCTCATGGTTGGACTCATCCACTCCTCGACAAGAAAGAGGTAGTAAAAGAAGAAAATATAAGTAGGTTAGAATGAGTAGTATAAAAGAAAACATGGAAAAGTACTTGGAGGGACAGATTGCAAAACACACAATTAATGCACAGGTTTTTATAAAAAACCCTGTAGGCGTGGCAGAGCACCCAGACACTATGGCAACAATCGAAGAAGAGCTTGGAAAAATTGCAGAGTACTCAGACAAGCTTAATGCTTTAAATGCGATTGGGTATAACTATCCTGACGATGAGTTATACAAGGATAAATGGCAGAAATCTGAGTGGTAGACAGTAGAGCAAAAGGTGCACGCGGAGAATACTTAGTACGAGACTTACTTCGAGAAGTTACAGGTCTTCAATTTGAACGAGTACCAATGTCAGGAGCTTTAGAATATCTAAAAGGGGACTTATATGTTCCAAATGAAAAAAACTATTTCTGTATTGAAGTAAAAAATTACGCAGAAAGTCCTCTTTCAGATAAAATATTCTCTGCACCTAGAACTAATAATTTAATTAAATGGTGGAAAAAACTTGAAGGACAAGCAAAGGGAGGCAATCAAAAACCTCTTTTGTTTTTTAAGTATAATCGCTCCCCTGTTTTTGTAGTAACCGAACAACTTCCTGAATGGGCAGAGTATATGTATATATCTAAACTGACTTGTTATATATGCTTAGCTAATGAGTGGTTGGACAAAGAAAAGGTAGAATTTATAAATGGCACTTAGTTTTAATTCACAAGCAAAGGAAGGAACGCTGATAGTTGATGCCTTAAACTTAGCGTTTCGATGGAAACACCAAGGCAGATCAGATTTTCGATACGAATATGAAAAGACAGTACATTCGCTAGCAGACTCCTATAAGTGTAAAGATATAATAATTACAGCTGACGGAGGCTCTTCTTCTTATAGAAAAGCAATACTGCCTGACTATAAACAAAATCGAAAAGATAAGTACGCAACGCAGACGGAAGAAGAAAAAATTGCGTTTGAAGAATTTTTTGAGGAATACCAAGCAACTCTTGATTTGCTTGGAGAATCTTTAACTCTTCTTCGTTTTGATGGCGTAGAAGCAGACGATATTGCAGCACACCTAGTAAAAGAAAAAGAAAAGTATGGTTTCAAAAATGTATGGTTGATATCAAGTGACCGTGACTGGGACTTACTTATACAAAACGGTGTAAGTAGGTTTTCTTATGTCAATAGAAAAGAAATAAGAATTCAAAACTGGTATGACCACTACGAAGTAAGTCCTGAACAATATATCTCACTAAAGTGTCTCACAGGTGATAAAGGAGATAACGTTCCTGGCATTACAGGTATTGGACCAAAGAGGGCAAAAGACTTAATTATTGCGTATGGGGATGCCATGAGTATCTATGACTCCATACCTTTACCAAGTAAATATAAACATATCCAAGAATTAAATATTTCTGGAGAAAGAATACTACAGAACTATGAACTAATGGATTTAATGTCATATTGTGACGATGCAATTGGAAATACAAACATTGCAGAGATTGAAGGGAGAATTGCGTGTTAATTGATTACAGAAGAGACAACTATTTGTCAGAGTTTAGTCACAAAACTCTACAGGATAGATATTTAGTTGATGGAGAAAGTTCTCCTCAGGAAGCTTTTGGACGTGCCGCAAAAGCTTTTTCAGACAATGAGGCGCACGCACAAAGGTTGTACGACTATGCTAGTAAACTTTGGTTCATGTTTTCTACTCCTATACTTTCTAATGGTGGGACCACCCGTGGGCTCCCTATTAGTTGCTTTCTTAATTATGTTGAGGACAGCAGAGAAGGGATTACCGGGCATTACACTGAGAATGCCTTTTTATCTAGTGTTGGTGGTGGCGTTGGGGGCTCTTGGAGCGCTATACGTTCAGTAGGTGCAAAAACTTCAAGTGGCTCTGAAAGTACGGGAGTCATACCATTTATGAAAGTTGTAGATGCGGAAATGCTTGCGTTTTCACAAGGTGTAACAAGGAGAGGCAGTTATGCGGCGTATTTGGATATATCTCATCCTGAAATCGAAGAGTTCTTGGATGTACGTAAGCCCACCGGTGGTGATGTTAATCGAAAGTCTGTTAATCTTCATCATGGTGTGGTGGTTAGCGATGAGTTCATGGCTCTCATAGAAGGAGCTACAAGAGAAGAAGGGTTTGATGACTCTTGGGATCTAATTGACCCACATACACAAAAAGTTACTAAAACAGTTTCTGCTAAAACACTGTGGGTAAAACTAATACAAAATAGAGTGGAGACTGGAGAACCTTACATTATGTTTGGTGATACTGTTCAAGCGGGATTGCCCCTGTGCCAAGCAGAAAAAGGTTTTAAAGTAAATCATTCAAATTTGTGTTCAGAAATAACACTAGCTACAGATGCAATGAGAACGGCAGTATGTTGTTTATCGAGTGTAAATTTAGAAGAGTATGATGAATGGAAAGAGCACAAAGATTTTATCCCTGATCTTATTCGGATGCTTGACAATGTAATTAGTTACTTTGTCGAAAATGCACCGAATACACTCTCAAAAGCTAAATTTAGTGCAGAAATGGAAAGAAGTCTTGGGCTTGGAGCAATGGGGTTCCATGCGTATTTACAAAGACATAACATTCCTTTTGAGAGTCCTATGGCAAAAGGGACTAACTTAAAAATGTTTAAGCATATTAAATCGGAGGCTTTAAATGCTACAAAAACTCTGGCAATGGAGCGTGGTGAAGCCCCTGATGCTGTTGGGTATGGGGTTAGAAATGTTCATCTTTTGGCTGTGGCTCCCAATGCTAGCAGTTCTATTATCTGTGGGAATACTTCTCCTAGTATCGAGCCATACAGGGCTAACGCATTTACGCAAAAAACTAAATCGGGATCATCTCTTTTAAAGAATGAGTACCTTGAGTACGCTTTACAAGAGCTAGATCAAGACACAAACGAAGTATGGAAAAGTATTATTACAAATAACGGATCAGTACAACATTTAGATTTTTTAGACGAATGGACAAAAGACGTTTTTAAAACAGCCGTAGAGTTAGACCAACGCTGGATAATAGAAATGGCGGCGGATAGGCAGGAAGAAATATGTCAGAGTCAGTCTCTAAACATATTCTTTCCTGCAAATGTATCAAAACAAGAGCTTCATGCTATACACATGATGGCATGGAAAAAGAAAGTAAAAACGTTATATTACTTAAGAAGTGAAGCTATAAAAAGAGCAGAGACAGTATCAGACGAAGCACTGCGACAGTACATTTTTGAAAGTATAGACGACGAAGGATGTTTAGCCTGTGAAGGCTAAGATGTGGACTATTTGGAAGTATACTATTGGTAGTTTCTCAGATGAAAAAACAGAAGAGTACGATAATATAGTAGCGATACTGCGCACAGGAATTGTGTTAGTTAATTTTTTAACTTGTTTTTTTATAATGGCAAACGTAGTACATAATTGGTAGAGGACGTGAATGAGTTTATTAGAAGAAAGAAATTATTACAAACCCTTTAATTACCCTTGGGCATTTGAACATTACAAAACTCAACAGCATATGCACTGGCTTCCTGATGAGGTCAATCTTGCGGATGATTTACGTGATTACAGGGAAAAGTTAACTCCTGCAAATAAAAAACTTATAAGTCAAATTTTTAGGTTTTTTACGCAGGCGGATGTAGATGTTTGTTGTGGGTATGCAAAGCATTACTTACCTACATTCAAGCAGCCTGAAGTACGAATGATGTTGTCTGCGTTTGCAGCAATGGAAGCAGTACATCAGGAAGCGTATTCATTGCTTTTGGAAACGCTAGGTTTTGGTGACGAAGAGTATCAAAAATTCTTTGAACACAAGGAAATGTTAGCAAAACATGAGCACTTGAATAATTTTGGTATGGGAACTTCAGTTGATATCGCAAAGACTATGGCTATCTATTCGGCATTTACCGAAGGGGTGCAGCTATTTAGTAGTTTTGCTATCCTGTTGAACTTTCCTCGCCACAACCTTATGAAAGGTATGGGTCAAATTGTTACATGGTCTGTACGAGATGAAACATTGCATGTTGAGGGAATGTGTCAACTGTTTCGTACCTTCATAAAAGAAAACCCTGAGCTATGGACGGATGATCTAAAGTATGAAATTTATTGTGCAGCAGAGCGCACAGTAGAGTTGGAAGATGCTTTTATCGATTTGTGTTTTGAAAATGCCGAAGTACCGGATCTAACACCCGAACAGATAAAAGAGTATATTCGATATATTGCAGATAGAAGGCTACTAGGTCTTGGTATGAAAAAGATATTTGGGAGTGAGCAAAACCCATTACCGTGGTTGGATTACATGTTAAACGGTGTTGAGCACACTAATTTTTTTGAAAACCGTGCAACTGAGTATTCTCGGGCTAGCACGACAGGTAATTGGCAGGACATTTTTAAATGAAATTTGAATTTGAAATAGAACAAGTTAATATTATTCTGCAAGGTTTGGGGGAACTTCCTGCAAAACTAAGTATGAATCTTATTAAACTGATACAAGAACAGGCTGCTCCACAAATGCAGCCAGAGATGAAGAATACGGAGGAATCAGATGTATGAGTAGAGGTACAAAACTCTTCATAGTAGGAATTTTATTAAGCTTTTCAGTACCAAGTTTGTCGATAGAATATTTAGAAGAAATAGTAGTAGTTGCGGAAAAACGCGATGAAAACCTAAAAGATATATCACAAGCTATAACAGTTCTCTCAGGAGAAGAGTTGCTCCAAAAAAACATAAATACCTTTGTCGATCTGAGTGCTATAGCTCCAGGAGTAACAGTTACAAAGAACGAAGGGTACAAAACGATTATATCAATTCGAGGAATCGGTAATGAGACTAATCAAAATGCAATAGCAGCCCCATCAGTAGCTTATCACTTAGACGGGGTTTATGTAGCCTCTCCTTTCGCTCTTCAGACAGATTTTATAGACGTTGAGCGAATAGAAGTTCTTAGAGGGCCGCAAGGCACCCTTTTTGGACAAAACTCTACAGGAGGTGCTATAAATGTAATTAGTAAAGCACCGAGTAATGTATTTGGAGCCACAGGAGATCTCACCGTCGGAGACTATAATCTAACAAAGTTTAGAGTCTCTATGAATACCCCCCTCTCGGAAAATCTAGCTACACGAACCTCTGTATCTGTTGTAAACAGAGACGGATTTTCCAAAAATCTACTAAATGGACAAGACTTAGATGATATGAGCTCTGTAAGTGCTCGCACAGATTGGCAGTATACGAAAGGCATTGCTAGTCTAAGAGTTTTTGCTCAATATTTTGACGCAGATAATAACGGAGCTGCGATGAAAGGTATTGATGATCAAACTCCAGATCCTCGAGAACTAGTCCAAGATACAGAAGCAAACTTTCAACTTACCTCTAAACTTGCCGCTGCTATACTTGAAGTTGGACTTACTAATTCAACTCTAAAAGCTATAGCAAGTTGGCAAAAAGATGATGTACTAGTCAAAAGAGATAATGATAGGCACAACTTTGGAGACATCCATATTGGTGGTCTTTGGGCGGGGCTTCCCTATATTCGGGCAGAGTACGACCCAGAAACCTCAATGGTTGAGACAAAAACTTTTGAAGTCAACCTAATTTCTGATACTCCACTTTTTGGAAAGCTGGATTGGACAGTCGGAGCATTTTATCTTGACCATGAAATAGAAAATCATATTCGTGAATACAAAGATGTAAATAATGTATACGATATTGGTTTAGCAGATGGACAATTCACACCGTATGTACATAACTCTGAGTGCCCTGCGTGTTTTGCAATTTATGGAGCTGAAGTAGGCTTTATTTCTGATGCATACCCCACACGAGAATCATACTCAGTTTTTGCACAAACAACATTACACATGACTGATAGCTTACGCCTAATTACAGGACTACGCTATACAGACGACACAGTGGACAGCTTTGTATCCAACTTCTTTGGAATACCAGGGCAGGTGTATAATCTAAACGAAAACTTAACAGAGACGACTGGAAGAGTAGCAGTAGAATGGAATCCGAGGAAAGGAACCATGACTTATTTTTCAGCAACCAAAGGTTTTAAACCCGGAGGAAGCAATCTCACATTTGGTTTTGATAATGATAATGCTCCAGTTATGGTTTTTCCTATCTTTGATAATGAAGAAGTAATGGCATATGAACTAGGCTTAAAAATAGCTGGTCAGAGAAGTAGATTAAACGTAGCAGTATTTTTCTATGATTACGAGAACTTACAGTTTCAGGCAACAGACCCAGATATATACCGAGGAGGTGTGGCAAATATACCTGAGGTAGAAGTAAAAGGTGGAGAAGTTGAATTTATACAACTTATTACGGACTCCTTGACTCTTGATATGAAAGTTTCATTTCTTGAATCGAATATCCAATCGCCCTACGAAGCTCTCGACAATGTAAAAGCAGAACCATACTTTTTTGGCCAAGAAGCTATAAGATATGGACTCCGAGAAGACATACAAGGAAATGACTTAGCGAAGACTCCAAACATGACCGGAAATGTAAGTTTGAAGTATGAGAAGTTCTTTACCTCTGGACTCTTTACAGGAATTATACAGTATGTTCATAGAGGAGAATTTCAGCAAAGAGTAATAAACAATCCTACTGTTGACACAGTTCCAAGTTATAATATAGTTAATATATTACTTAGCTATGACTTAGACAATGAAAAACTAGGATTTGACTTAATGGCTTATAATATAGGAGATAAAGCAGGAGTAAACTCCCGCATGACTGATGTATTTGGGGTAAGTGCAACAGGTATAGAATTAATTCCTCCCAGACAAATTATGGGCAGACTTAGATATAACTTCTAATGAAAGGGGCGAAAGCCCCTTTTTTATTGTGGACAAACAGTAACTGTACCTCCAACCCCAATAATACCTGGATTAGCTGCATTTACACAATTCACACCCGGAACCCAGATTTGATTATCTTGCGTATTAGTAGTATTTAAGTTATTTATTATTTTTAGTAAGTAATTATCAATATTACTAAAGTCAGTAGAATAATCAGGCATATCCGGACTTATATATTCCATAGAAGTATTCAGCGCATTAAACCCTCCCAAACCCACACTTGTTAGATTATTAGAGTTAGAACCCAATAAACCATACAACTCTGTAGTATTTGTTTGATCTGCTTGTATACTTGCTATTTGAGTCTGACTATTGTATTTTGCCATTGATTTAGTTGCATCATTTGAAAGCCACATAGCTCCGAGTGACGAAACTGGACCTGACAAAACTTGAGCCCATTGTAGGGCAGCAGACTTTTGAGCCTGAGGAATTATAGGAGTTTGATTTGTCATAGCGAGTGCCATAACCGCGGCAGTTGCTGCCTCGTTGCCTTGTCCTGCAATTCTGCTTAGAGCATTATATCGTGCCTCTTGGACTTTTGCTTGTGCTAGAGTTGCTCTTTCCATTGCTGCATAATACTCAGTAGTGGACGTACTCGCACAAGCTCCGAGGCTTAAAGCAATAAGCCCCACAGCCATTAGTTTTTTCATATCATATTCCCTCCTTGGAAAATTGGGCTAAGCCCGTAAATTATTCAGCTGGCCAGTTTTGTGCACTCATTACTGCTGCTAAAGCGTCTACATCTGCTGCATTTGTAATGGCTGTTTCTAATCTTGCACATTCCGTAATTACTGCCGCACGATACGTAACTGTAGCACTAGGTATAGCTACATCTCTTTCAGCCTTTCTAATTACCATCCAATCCGTTTTAGCTAGTATACTGTTAGCTGTAGTTTTGACTTGAGAAGTCATAGGCGTTTTTAAACCTTGATTGATTATTTTTTCACTACTATCAACCCAATCACCATCACTATTTTTAACTTGCACATAAAGCTGCTTACCATCAGAATCTTTAGCGTCTTCATCTACTAGACGTTTAGCAGTATTTGTATATTGTTGCGTAGGTACACCATCTACAAGCACAATATCCCCTTGAGTCACATAGTAGTAAGCTCTGTTTTTCTGTTTTGCGTTTACAACTTCCATGACACCGTTTTCGCTTCGAAAAGCTGAATTAGGCCCATTAGATGGAAAACTTGTATTTGGAAACAATTGCCGGAAAGATAATCCCGTCCGTGTAATTACTCCATCTTTTACTATTGCAAACATTGTTTTCTCCTGTTATCTTGCATTTGCATATTTGAAAGGTGACTCTGCAAAAGCCATATAAAAATAAGTGTTAGCTGAATTAATGCCACCATTTGTTGCTCTGATTTTAAAACCATTCGATAAGAAATCTACACCCCCACTACTACCTATTGCGCCTTCAGCAGAAGCAGAATTTGGATATAAAACTTGAGTATTTAAGTTAGTAGGATCTCTTGTAGAGTCTAACATCCACCACCATTCACCAGCCCCATCAATATACTTAAACAGTATCCATGCCGGAGTAAAACCTGTACTGATAAACGGCCCGTTTGTTGAATTGTTTGCTTCATACGTTCCGAACTTACTAAAGCCTTCAACTTCTGCAAAACAATAAGCAACAATGTCATCGCCACTTGTATTAGTACCTGAAGTTGTTCCAATACTAAAAACGCTTGAAGTGGGAGCAGTATCATTCCAAATTGTGTTCTCGTCCGTTGATGCCCTAGCATCATTTAAAACTAAATAATCAGTTGCATCGTTTCGAGAATAAACCAACCAATTTGTAGCAGATTCTCTATTTTTTACTAATATAACTGACGGAGCCACGCCAAGCTCATGTCCAACCGTAGCATTAGAGCCTGTGCCAGTGTAGATTACTATGCTAAATCCTGATGTAGTATTTTCAGACACAACCGAAAGAATGGAGCCATCCAAGTTGGTTGCTCCAAATGTGCTGTTTGTGTTTACTTGACCGCCCATGCCGCTATGAGCGGTGCAGTAGTAATAAAGGGTTGGCGCACTAGCAGCCACTGTAATTCTTGTGTAGGCTCCAGAAGATCCCGGTGTCCCGTTAGTCGTTACACCTGTTGTATATTCTGAGCCGCCACCATGACTCCCATCAGAGGTAGTAGAGAATCTAAGAGGATGGGTAGCGTTAGAACTGTCTGACTGATCAAACGTATATGTGCCTCCCTCTTGTAGGTTAAGCGTTACTGCACTGCTTCCATAATCATCAAAACGATACTTATTGCCGCTGTCTGAAACCACCTTTACAGCATACGTTTTACTAGGAGAAGCACCTCCTGCTTTCCAGTTCCAAGCTACATGCGTTACTCCATCTTGGTTAACTGTAACTGAATCAGCTAAAGAAAAACCATCCGAATTAAAGGCAGTAACTTCTGTTCTATCAAGTTCTGCTGTATCTAAATCAGATTGTATAACCTTGTTAACGCCTCTTACTTGATCGAATATTCTATGCGATCCACCCGCACTTCTTTCTTTAATCCAAACCCATGAGGGTTCAAATCCAACACCAGTTATAGAACGAGCCGTTTCATTACCTGTATAAAGCACAGTATTAAAATGCTCTGATGATATAGCAATTGTTGGATCAGGTAGGTTTTGAAAGCATAACGCTTTGAACCCAGACGGTGGTGCATAGTAGAAATTTCCTATTCCTCCTCCATCTGCATTGCCTTGAGCCGTTACCAATCCATTGAATGTTCCATTCTGCCCAAAGTTTGCATCAAATTGTGAACCTGAGTTACCGTAAGTTATAAATTTCCAATCAGCAGTTGCAGTGAAAGTATCGGCTGGATTTGTACCATTTACAGGATTGCCGCTATTAGCAAATGTTCCATTTACGCTGACATATACTTTTCCATTATCACAATCAATAGCCCATCCTAAAATATCTCCATTGCTGAATGAACTTGCATAACTCTCAAAATCACTTCCATTATACCATTGTCCGTCAAATTTAATTTGATATGCTGTAAAACCACTATATGATCCAGCCGTCCCTGTATAGCCTTTTGAAAGAAAACCTGCATAATAAGCGTCAACAACAGTCAATCTATGTTCAAAATACCATTTACCTGTATGTGGTATAGCAAATGTATTGCCTGTATCTGAATTTCCACTAGAGTTTACAAACTTTAAATTACCTTGGCTTAATACTGTACTGCCGTTATCAAGAGGATTCCAAGTACAAAAATTATTAGTAGGCGTGTCAGTTACTACGTCAGAGTTAGCTAAGTTAGCTGGAGT
>CETY01192165.1_pt1 | contig 18278 bp, 12 predicted proteins | sample 361551 | NCBI WGS metagenome assembly CETY01 (sample SAMEA2623135, study PRJEB7988) | marine metagenome | biome: marine biome (ENVO:00000447); feature: deep chlorophyll maximum layer (ENVO:xxxxxxxx); material: "saline water (ENVO:00002010), including plankton (ENVO:xxxxxxxx)" | depth 45 m | reverse complement strand
CTGAAGCAGGAGCTGTTAGAAAAGTATTAGATGGTAGTACAGATATTCCTTTAGGGGAGACATTTAATGAAAAGATTGATACAAGACCTCTCCAATTATATGAAGGAGATGTTGTATATGAAGGTAGATGGGGTAATAGTATTAGATTTGGTTCAACTTCATATGATGGTATGCCTGCAAATCCATGGTCTGATGAAGGTGAAGATGGGGATCCAATAACAATTATTAGAAATGGTCAACATGAAGAATCAACAGACCCATGGGTACCTCAAATAGAAGATATTAACGAAGATAAAGCAAATGTATATTTAACTTCAACACAACAAATTCCACTTAATGCTGCTAATACTAAATATTCATCATATGACAATGAACCAACGGTTCCTGATCAATATGTTGAACCTCAAGTAATTTTAAATTCAAGTAGATTAACATTTAATGCCCATTCAGATAGCGTATTATTAAGTGCAGAAAAATCAATATTTTTAGGGTCAAATGATTCAATTAATATAACTGCTGCAAATAAAACAGTAATAGAATGTGATGATATTAAATTAGGCAATAAAGACGCCACAGAACCTATTATATTAGGTAATAAATTTCTTACAGATTTACAAAACTTATGTGCCCAAATAGTGGCACTAGGAACAGCTTTACAAACCCCAATAGGAGCAGGACCACCTTTTGTACCTAATGCTGCTATACCTGTACCTGCTGTAAATGTGACACAAGCAGCACAAACAATGTTAAATAAAATTGAATCTTATAAATCAAAAGTAAGTAAAACAAAATAATGTTAGGTCCTATAATCATAAAACAAGTAGTAAAACTAGCAAAAGGAACCGCTAGGTTTGATGCTATGGCCAATGATATGATAGCTAAATTTGAATTAGGATGTCCCCCTAAAGGAGAACTTGAGAGAATAATCCAACAAAAAAATACAATAGTATCTGCTTTATCACAAGTATCGGGTGTTATTAATACTATTACTAAAATAGGCACCACATTAGATGGAATACTAACAGGTTTAAATATAGCGGTTAATGTTATAAAATTTTTACCCCTACCTCTACCTCCCTTTAGTCCTGCATTATTAGCAACAGGCCCTGCGGCTGCTGCAGATACTTTAGGAGATTTAGTAAAAGCAGGAAAAGGTGCGGTTTCAATTATACCTAATGCTTTAAAGCAAATAGCAGATGGAATAAATAAATTAATAGCTAAATTAAATACTATTGATGGTTTATTAAATCCTTGTTTAGCAGAAGCAGGTTTAGATGGTTCTATAAATAGTGATGATTTAAGTAATTTATTAAATACAACAGGTGCTAATTCTGATTCAGCGGTTAACCAAGCAACAGAAGCAGATTTATTAGCCCAATTACAGCCTAACTCTAATGATCCCTTATTTTATAAAGGTTACAAATTAGAAATTCAAAATGATCCTCAAAATGAATATTCATTTGCTTCTAGAAGAATTAAAGGTAAAGAAGGAATATCAGGAGTTGAAATTTATAACCAACCAACTCAATCTTTCTCTTATTCTTCATCAGTTCAAGTATTAATTGATGAAATTAAGTTTAGGATAGACTTGCAACCCGCAAATCCAATATTACTTAATGCAATTGCTAGTGGTAATCTAACAGACGAACAAATAGAAGATTTAGGTTTTGATCCAAGTTCTACTTCTGGAGGAACAGATACTTCATCTTCAGGAGGATTTGATACAGGACAGGGTCCAAACAGGTTTTTAGCTGCTTCTACTGTAGTGCCCTCTTTCCCAAATGTATCAGGTAAAGCACTTGTAACAACTCTACCAGCAAAAGCTAAAATTACTATAAATGGGGGGAGAGGTACTGTTGGAGGTAATAAATGTTACACAACCGTAACTTTTGTTGCAACTTTAATTGGAGGAGGACCTAATGATAAAGTTTCAATAGTAAATAAAAAAGTAATCCAAAAAACTTCAATAACCACAGTTAATTTTTTAAAAAAAGGTAAATATGCTTATAATTTAAAGATAACAAGTCTTAGAGGTACTGACCCAAATAAAGCAAGTGTAGAATTTATATAAAAAAACATAATAATTTAATATTTATAAGAAAAAATGAAGTCCACAGAATTAAAAAAGATGATAAAAGAAGCCGTAAAGGAAGCAATCCAAGAAGAACTTAAAGAAGTTCTTTTAGAGGCTGTACGATCTCCAAAACAATCCCTGCCTTCACCAGTTGTAGAAAGTAAACAACCAATGGTACAAAGTAAATCATTAGCTGATAAAAGAAATTTGTATGAACAGGCGTTAGGAGAAACTCAAATGAATTTTACTTCAAAAGATGTCCCTGGAAATTTTAACCCTCAAGCAGGTTATGATTCCGCAAATGGAACTTTACCACAAGGTGAATTAGGGTTAGATCAAATAGCAAATTTTATACCTAGATAATGGCTCAAATTATTTCAAATAAAAACCCTATTGATTTAGAAAAAAGAAAAGCTATTGGTTTTGGTTTTCCTTTAAATGCAAATGCTGTGTTTAGACCAACTTATCAAACAAAAGACCAAATTCAAGCAGATTTAATAAATTTTTGTTTAACTAATACTGGAGAGAGGGTTTTTAATCCAAATTTTGGTTTAGATTTAAGGGCTCTTTTATTTGAAAATGTAACTAATTCAACTTTAGATCAAATGAAAGAAATAGTATCTACAGGAATTAATAATAGTTTTCCTCAAATTGAAATAAAACAATTAGAATTCATTAATGACTCAGATTTTAATACAATTAACTTTATATTAAGTTATATAATTAATCCTTTTGGTATAGAAGATGAACTAAATATAGAACTACAATAATGGCTGAATTAGATAGAGACATAAGATATATTGACAGGAATTTTAACACAATAAAAAATTCATTAGTAGATTATACTAAAGCATACTTTCCTAACACTTATAACGATTTCACCCCAGAATCAACAGGAATGTTATTTATGGAAATGACATCATACGTTGGTGATGTTTTATCTTTTTACTTAGATAACCAAATACAAGAAACTTTCATACAATTCGCTAGACAAACAGATAACTTGTTTAATATCGCATATATGTTAGGATATACGCCTAAAGTTACTACGGTAGCGTCTGTAGATGTTGACTTATATCAAACAGTACCTGCTAAATTAGTAGGTAATGAAAATGTCCCTGATATGGATTATTGTGTCACTCTTCCAGAGAATACCACAGTAAATAGTCCTACAAATGCTGGTTTAACCTTTTTAATAGAAGACGTATGTGATTTTTCAGTTTCTAGTTCTATGGATCCTACTATGACTACTATATATGAAGTAGCAGGAGATCAACCAACATCTTTCCTTTTAAAGAAAACCAGAAAAGCAATATCTGCTACTATTCGTACTATTAATTTTACATTTGCAAGAGCAGAAAAATTCAAAACAGTTGAAATTATAGGTAATAATATTATAGGAATTTTAGATTGTTTTGATACTAATGATAATGAGTGGCATGAAGTGCCCAATCTAGCTCAAAGTGTAATAATGGATACTATTAGAAATACCAATCCAAATGATCCAAACTACTCAGATGACTTAGATGCTTCCTACCTACTTAGAACTAAAGAAATACAAAGAAGATTTGTTTCAAGATTTACAGCTGAAAATACACTGCAATTACAATTTGGAGCAGGTTCAACAGGTTTAACAACAGAAGAAATTATTCCTAATCCTGATAATGTAGGTTTAGGTTTACCCTTTGAAAAAACCAAATTAACAACAGCTTTTTCACCTACAAACTTTGTATTTACAGATACTTATGGTTTAGCTCCTTATAATACTACTTTAACTGTTAGATATTTAACTGGGGGGGGTATTATTTCCAACGTAGAAGCAGGTACTTTAACTCAAGTAAATGATAATGGTATTAAATTTAATAATCCAAATTTAGCAAACACATCCTTAGCTAATACTTCTTACCAATCTATAGCAGCAAATAATGTTTTAGCCGCAGATGGAGGTCAAGATGGAGATACAATAGAAGAATTAAGACAAAATGCATTAGGTAACTTTCAAAACCAATTAAGAACAGTTACTAAAGAAGATTACATGATTAGAGCTTTATCTATGCCTGCTAATTTAGGGGTTATAGCAAAAGCATATTCACAACCTGCTAAAATATCACAATATCAACCAGGAGAATTGCCAACAATATTAGATTTATATGTTTTATCTTATGATAATCAAAAGAAATTAAGAACTGCATCACAAGCATTAAAACGTAATCTACAAACTTATCTATCCCAATATAGAATGATTAATGATGCTATTAAAATTAAAGATGCATTCGTTGTTAATATTGGAATAGAATTTGAAATTATAGTATTGCCTAATTCTAATAATAATGAAGTATTAACAAAGTGTATCGATGCTCTTACTGCATATTTCCATACAGATAAATGGCAAATAAACCAACCTATTATTATTAAAGAATTATTTGTTTTACTTGATAAAATAGTAGGAGTACAAACTGTACAGGATGTAAGAATTATTAATAAAGCAGGTTCTGTAATGGGGTATAGTGATTATGCTTATGATGTGTATGGGGCAACATATAAACGTGTTGTTTACCCATCAATAGATCCAATGGTATTTGAACTAAAATTCCCAAATACAGATATTAAAGGTAGAGTTGTTCCACTATAATAAATAAATTATGAGTTTAAAAAATTCTTTAAATAAAACAAATTTAGATGTAGAAAATTCTAATCCACAGGGGGGACCAATTGGTTATGGAGACCTTGATAATAATTTTGTACATAAATATAGCCCATCAAATACTTATTTAGATATAGTAACACGTGGAGGGGATGGATCAGGTAATATAAGCCCTAATAGAAGTCCTATAAGTGAATTTGGAATAGAAGATACAAATCTACAACCAGGTAATATATTTGAAATTTCTTCATTAGATACTACATCAGATTTAGCTGGTGTGAAACAAGGCACTAATGGTGGTCCTAATAGGTTTAATAATAATAGATTTAGTACTGTAGGTGCTGGAGATGGTATATATACTAATTTTAAGGCTTCAACTTCACCTACATCTCCCTCACCTAGTAAAGGGGTACCTATTAAAACAAAAAATGGTAAAGATTCAAAATCATTATTAAGTGCTTATTCTTCTGAAAATACTTATATTGAATCTATAAATAAATTTAAAACCGAAAATAACGATAAAGTATAAAACATGGCTGTATATAAATTATTCCCAACAAAAGATGCTTCTATATATACCCAAAATGTAGAAATGAATACTGGATTAGATGAAATCCTAGAAGCTTCTACTTATTTAATTAATAATGACCCTTACATTAGTAGATATTTAATAAAATTTTCAACAGATGAAATATCTGATGTTTTTACTACAAAAATAAAAGATAAACCTTATCAAATTAATTTAATAAACTATTTAGCTTTAGCTGAAGGTTTAAATAGAGAAACAGAATTATATTTCTACCCTGTATCTGGTAGTTGGGATATGGGAACAGGACAATATTTAAATTCTCCATCCACAACAAATGGAGTTAGTTGGAAAAAACAAACAGTAATTAATAATTGGAATACTGCTTCTTTTGGGCAATATGCAACTGCTTCTTTTGATACAATACCTGGAGGAGGAACATGGTATACGGGCTCAAATTTAGGTTTAGATGTAGTTTCTACTAAATCTTTTAATTATTACACAGATAAAGATATTGATGTTGATGTGACTAATACAATTAAAACTTGGTACAGTAATTCAATAGACAGTAATGATGGTTTTCCTAACGAAGGATTTTTAGTAAAACAAAATAAAGAAAACGAATCAAACGTTACTCCAGATAATAACCATAAATTAAGATATTTTAGTATTGATACTAACACAATATATCCTCCTTCCTTAGAATGTAAATGGGATGACTCAGCATTCAATACAGGATCATCTACTAATAAAGTATTAACCCAATCCGAAACTTTTATTTCAGTATACAACAATGAAGAATTTTACTACCCTGAAAGTATAGCAAGGTTTAGATTTGCGGCTATACCAAAATACCCAGATAGAACATTTATAACAGCTTCTTATTATGGGGAAAATTATTATTTGCCAGAAAATGTTTCTTTATATGCAGTTAAAGATACTGAAACAAATGAATATGTAATAGATTTTGATTCTAATTTTACAAAAATAAGTGCAGATTCTACATCGAGTTATTTTGATCTTTACATGAATGGTTTGGAGCCCGAAAGATATTATACTATATTAGTACAATCTAAAATAGGTTCTGCAACAAAGGTTTTTGATGAAGGTATTAATTTTAAAGTAATTAACCCATGAAAATACAAGCTGAATTAAATAGACAAGTCTTTGATAAGAAAAAATTTGAAGAAACCATTAATACCGGTTTTACCCAATTAGATACTGGGGAGGATAATGGGTTTTTTGATATTAATTTAGCTACTTTAGAGGATTTTTGGACATTATATGAAAAATTCTTTTATGACATACCTAAATTGGGGTTAATAAATTCACATGAATATTTAGCTAAGGAAAGTGCTGCATATGCTGGATCAGATACTATAAATGATGAAATACAAGCTTTATTAGATGAAATAGCAGAATTAAGAGAAGAAAATTTACAATTAAGAGAAAATGAATTAAATACTTCATTAGCGGATGCTGGAGTAAGTCAACAAATCTCATTAAGTAGTGGTACATAATATATTTAAAAGTTAAGCATGCCAGAAGTAAGTGAAAGTACTGAAATATTAAATTTAAACCCCTCCCAAGATTTATTTAAAAGAGGGTATGATAATGGGACTTTATATACAGTTTATAATTTTATAAACCATGAACTAAAATCATCCCCTACAGATACTTATTTCCTTTCAGAAATATCATCTGATAGGACTGAAGTAAGGTTAAGTAACAATTTTCTTTCTAATGAAGAGATTGAAACTTCATATAAAGAATTTAAAGAAAGATTAGAATCTACTGATTATTTCGATGAATTTTATATTGCATTTGAAGGGAATAATTATAATATTGGTGTTAATTGTTTTTTAGATACATCAAAAGAAAAATATACTGTTTTAGTTAAATTATATGATGCTTTACCCAATGCTTTTAAATTAAAAGATGAAGTTTATATTGTAACCAAAACAGCAGAATCTAAAGCGTATAAAATAAATCAAGATTCTTCTAATCCTTCAACAGATAGTATTAACCCTAGTATTTTATTTGATGACGGTTTTGAGTTAGATAATCAAGCTATTATCCCAAATGAAGAAATTACAAGTACTTTTACACCTGATAAAAATAGTATAGAACTTTACATTTATGATGTAAATTTTGGTTTACTAACATCAGATACTAATTTTACAGATTTTACAATAACAGGCCCAGGACTAATTGATAGCGATGCTGGTACAGGGGTATGTTCATTAGGACCTCAATTTACCACTCAAGAAGCATGTACTTCTGCTGGGGGTACCTGGACTTCTACAAATGGTGGAACTTGTTCATTAGGACCTCAATTCCAAACTGAAACAGAATGTACTGAAGCAGGAGGTATTTGGACTTCAAATAATGAATCTGCAAATGGAGCATGTTCATTAGGACCAGAGTATCCTACTAAACAAGCTTGTGAAGCTGCAGGGGGATTATGGACCCCAAGTAATGGAGTATGTTCATTAGGACCACAATATACAACTCAAGCTGCATGTCAAGCTGCGGGCGGAATGTGGTCGTCCAATAGACCCGGTGTCTGTACGTTAGGACCGCAGTATACCACACAATACGCGTGTATAACCGCAGGAGGTATATGGCATAATAGTGAAATTTATGGTGATGCTACTTTCTTAAGAGGACCTAATACTAATTTAGAGATAAAAGATTTTGTTAATAATTCTACAGTATATAAAACAAAAAATGAATTAGTTAACACCCCATCAACTGCATCTAAAAATAACTTAGATTATTATTTAAATCAAAGAGGTGTTACAATCACCCCAGATTATTCTAAATTTAATGAATTTGTTAATTTTTCATCGGCAAAACAAAGATTAAAAAACTTTTATTATAAAGTTCAACAAATTGAAGCTTATGAAGATGAATTAAATATTTTAAATTCTATAAGTGGATCAACCTCATCATCTTTAACAGTAACATCAAATCAATCTTCTATTGAAGGTCATATCACGAATTTAATTAAAAATTTTGATGGGTATGAATATTATCTTTATTATGTAGATGAGCCTTCATCATACCCAAAAACAGGATCTAAATTTCCATATGAATTAAAAGACACAGACTCAACAGATGTTTTAACTTGGCTGGGTAGTGATGATGAGAATAGTCAATATTATGGGGGTCAAATATTAAGTGCTTCTTTTTACGATCAAGATAATCAAAATTGGTTATTTTACACTATACCTGAATTTATTAGGGAGAATGAAGAAAATGATAATTATCTTACTTTTTGTAATATGGTTGGTCAATCTTTTGACGAAATCTGGCTCTATACAAAAGCAGTCAGTCAAAAATCAAATACAACTAACCAATTAGATAAAGGTGTTCCTTTAGACTTAGCTCAATCAACTATTGAAGGTTTAGGATATCAAGGATTTGGAAATAACTATAATAATCAAGATAACTACATAGGTTTAACAGGTGAAGATAATGGTAGTTTTGTCCCTCCTACTGGAAGTGAATTAATAAAAAATTATATAGCTATTAATGGTGGTTCTGTAATTAATTATTGGGAAGATAATTATTCATTTACAGGATATGTAGAAGAATTTATTGAAGAAGGATTCCCTTATGCTATAGATAGAGTAAGTAAAGAAATTTATAAACGTCTTTACCACAACATGGCTTACCTTGTTAAGAAAAAAGGTACAACAGCAGGATTAAGGCAGCTTATCAATATATGGGGTATACCCAGTACAATATTAAGAATAAATGAATTTGGAGGTAAAGATAAAGATAATTCTGATGATTATGATCTATGGTATAATAGATATAGTTATGCCTACACTCCTGTAGGAACACAACTATTTCCAAGTGCATCAATGCAAATTCCATGGGTGCCTTTATTAAGAAATAAAATAGCAGATAATGCTAATATAGTACCTGATGGAATTTCATTTAGGTTTAAAACTCAAGGTATTCCTAAAGATGATAATAGAGGTACTTATTATACTCAATCATTATTAGTTAAAAAATCAGATGATGATCCTAATAATACTGAGGTAGATTTTGGCATTACTTTAACATACGAACCTCAAGTAACAGGTTCATATCCTGGAGCTGCACCTAATGAATATAACAAATATGGTACACTTCAATTTTATATCTCTGGTTCAACTGTTGGATCAGGTAATGGTAGTTATTTTACAGGTTCTAATGGTGGTATTTATTTACCATTTTTTGATGAAGGTTGGTGGACAATTTCTTTATCAAGAGATTTTCATGCATCAACTAATGTTAACACAAATAATACCCAATACACCTTAAGAGCTGCAAATAATATATATAATGGAGATGATGGAGATAGAATAGGATTCACAGGAACCTCAACAGCAAGCGCTCAAACTGTAAATTTATATGGTCAAGGTTTATATGGTCATGCTTTATATGGTCCTGGTATTTCATATGCTAATGTAAATTGGAATAGATTTGGATCTGGATCATTTGATGGGGTATATTTAGGAGGAACCCCCTCAGGTTCTACAATTAATGGAATAACTTTAAATGAGCCTGGAAAAATGTTTATAGGGTCATTCCAAGAATTTAGATATTATTCACATGAATTAAAACAAGAAGTATTTAATGATCTTGTTATGAATCCCGAAAGTATAGAAGGGAACAATGTGACAGGAGAACAAAGTTCATTTGATATAGTTAATTTTAGAGCTCCATTAGGTAATGAATTAGAAAGTAATTTTTATGTATCTACAAGTTTAGCTGAAAAAGTACAACCATTCTCATCATTACATCCTGCAATATCTGGAGAATCTGAAGCAATTATCACACAGTCTTTCTTTTTCCCTGCAACAGGGTTAACTAGTAGTAGATATAATCTATATTATAACAACCCAGGAACATACGAACAAACTTTAAGTTTAATAAATAGAGAACCTTATTTATTAGATCAACCTGCTATTGGTATTACTAATAGAATTACTAATAAAATACAAGTAAATGATGGTACTGATTTTGGTACAATATTATCTAACCAAATTAGTATTGAACAAGATTATTTAATAAGTAGAAGTTATACTGAAGATATAAATAGTTTAGAAGTAGGCTTTGCCCCCGCGGATGAAGTAAACGATGATATTATAGCTACATATGGTCATGGTGTTATTGGTGATGCAATAGCTGATCCTAGATTTACACAAGAAAAAACAGAATATTACCCTAAACTTGTAGAAATAGAAAAAGATTACCTTAAAAAATATACTAAAGGTAATGTTCAAGATTATATAAGATTAATTAAATATGTAGATGATTCTTTATTTAAGGCAATTAAAGCGTATGTTCCTGCTCGTACAAGTGTTACTACAGGTATTATAATCAAACAAAATATGCTTGATAGGAGTAGAGCTATTCCTACAACAGTAGATGCAGATACTACAGTAGCTTTTACCTCAGAAACGGGAAGTGTAGTACAAGGTACACCTCAAACAGGATATAACAGTCCTATAATAAAAAGAGATTTAACATTAACTGCATCAATAGATATAGAGGGTGAAGCAATAGATGGTTTAATGTTTGGAGGTACTGGAGGTACATTTGAAAGATTTAATTATTATGGGGCAGCTACTACAAATGAAAAAACAGGAGAACCTGGAACCACTAAATACCCAGAACTTCCTGGTTTAACTCAATCATATATAGATTCATTTGATACTATAGCAGGTCAACAAAGTGTAACAGAATCAACACAAGCAGAATTTTATACTGGTGAATTTGAGGGATCAGCATTTCCTGCTGTAACTCAATCATTATTTAATAACCCATTTGCCTCACCAAACCCCATTGATACTTCTTATGAATTTGCAGCTACAGTAAATAAAATAGGATATTGTGAAGTACACACAGAGTTAAGGATTTTTGATGCTGAAGATTTAGCATTAAATTATTTAACATCAAATATGCCTAATACTGATACACATATACGAGTAGCTTTAGTAGGTCAAACAGGATCATATGATGCATCAGAAGATGAAAGATATCATTTTTTATACCTTTATGGGTTTAGATTTCCTCAAACATCAGAGGATGGTCAAAACTTAAAGTTTCTTTTACAACAATATAATGACCTACCCCTACCTACACCCCAAGCAGAATATCCTTGGAGGTCTCAAAATTGGATGCAAGATTCAACGGGTGCTCCAAATGTATATACAGGGAATACAGGTCCTTTCTTTCAATTTACTTTAGCTCAAGTTGTAAATAGTGAAGCTGGAATTACCCAACTACCAGGAAATTTTGATAATGGTCATCAACCTCCCTATGACCCAATTCAACCAAATTCTAATAACGCTTTTAAATATGATGTTTATAGAACTTGGAAATATCCAAGTTGGATAACGAAACCAAATGGAAGTGATATCTTTTACACAACACCCGAACCTCCTATATCTGACATTTCAAAACCAACATTCTTTTCATCAAATACTTTTATATCAACAGCATTACCAATTGAAAGAGTTGATGAAAGTAAAAGAATAGTATTAGTAAAACCTCCATTCCCTCTAGTTAACGGAGCAGAACCAGGATTATGGGAAAATTCTAGAAACAACAACCATAGGGGAATAATAGCTGGACATTATTTAATGGGTCCTAGTTTTAATAATTTTAAAGATATTGGAACAGGAATGGAAACACCAGGAATAAAACCAACACGTCTTTATTATAGCGAAGGTGTAAGTAGTATAAATAAAGAACAAGGTAATGATCTTGCTGTAGGTATAGAAAAAGGAAAAACCAAATCAAAATTAATTGAAAATTGTTGGTATTATGTTGATCCTACATCAATTTATAAAACCACTACTAACACAGGAGATAATAATATAACAGGTATTCCTGTTGGATATTCAAGTGAATACACTTGGATATATTCATATTTTTCAGCTGATACATCTGCTTTAGGAAGTAGTAATACTTCTGTAAACATATTACCTACTTTAACTAGCCCAAACTTTAATCTTCCTTTTGTACCTGTACCTAACACACTTAATGAATTTTTTTGGCAAACAGAAGGGTTATTTCCAACCCCCCCACAATATCAAATTTTAAATGGTGACTATGATCTAATTAAAACAACAACCCCAGATCCAGGTTTTGGGAGTGGAGACGTAGATAATGTAATGTACTCAGGCAAAAATCCAATTACGGGTATAACTTCAAATCCACTATTAACAACTTTATAAAATAAAAATTATGGGATTACCAGGAGCACCAATAATAAACACAGACCCATTTCCAAATAATGGGGTAAATAGTTCATCCCCATCTTTAAAAGCTTTTACAACTTACCTACCAACTCAAGGAGGAATTGTAGAAACTGTTGCGGCGGGTTTCACTGTATTACCTAATACTGCAAGCATTCTTGAGAGTACAGGTAAGGGCAATACGTCTTTATTTCCATTCTCTCCAATAATCACAAGTACAACATTTGACAACTCAGTTTATAATGCCTTAATAAATAACTTTAACGAAAATAGAAATAATAGTTTTTTAATGGATGTAGATTATCTAGATTCTCCTACAGTACCAGTTAACCAACAAGCTATTATAAATGGAACTGCTAAAAAAGCTCAAGTACCTGATAGTAACTACACCTCAAAACAAGTAATAATACCAAGGTATTTAGGTAGTAAGATATCAAGTGCTAATTATAATTTTCCAACCCGTGCTGGTAGAGTAGGACCTAACACAGGAAGATTTATAAGACCATCAGTACTACCTTCCTTTTTAAATGGAGATACAGGAAGTTGGGGAGGTGACTCTTCATACGGTAATACAGCGGTAATAGATAAAAATCCAATATACTTTGCACATTTTAAAACATCAGTAGAAAATGAAAACCTTGATGGAACTTATACATTTAATATAGATTCACTAATTGAAGCCCCTTTTAATAATGTATTAGGGAAAGATTTTTTTCCTAATATTATTAAAATAGATGGCAGCAATCAAAATTTATCTTCCACAGTTAGCACATTTGAAGTAGGGAGAAAAGCAACAGTATCATATAATAACACAACAGCTAACAATGTAAACTTTTCAAGGTTGCCTGTTGGTGATAATGTAATATACCAGGGAGGGTTAGAATTTGATAACATACTATGGAATTTAGACCCACAACTCCCAACATCAGAAGCCAACCCAACAATGAGTTTTCAAAATGGTCCAACTCAAGTTAATTTAAGGGTACCAACTCAAATAAGTAATACTACTACTACTAATATCAGAATATTTCCATCTGAAAACCAAACATTTCCCATTCATAGAAGTGCTAGCTCTTTAATTTATAACCCTTTTCCAGAAGAGACTGGGGTTGGTGCCAATGGTGTGTATAGGTCTGTAAATCCTATTACTAATGTTGTTTACAACACCCCCGGAAATTTTTTATATGAATATTGGCAAGATGTTTATGGTTTTACAACTTCATCAATTTCCACAGGTAAAGGAATCCCAGATAGTACTTGGTTAGTAGCAGGGAATACTAATTTATTTAATTTAACCGGATCTATAATTTCACAAGGAGCTAATATCCCAGGAAGTAGTAATTTAACTCCTAATGGTGTAATTGGAGAAAGTTTAGATGGAACTAAAACTATAACAGCTGGATTTATATTCTCTGACACTTCATCCTTACAGTCTGTTTCATTTTCATCATCAACAGGAAATTGGAAAGTGGATGAACAATGCTTCTTCACCTCAGCTTCTATGGGAGCTACAATACCAAATGGTGTTGGGTTTAATTTAACATTAGTTAAAGAAAACTTTTTAAATCAAAGAAAAGGGTTTTTTAGTTTAGGAGGACCTATTCTTGTTGTCTCAAGTAGTAGAGGAATAGGAGATACTGTTAATAACACATTCCCATCTGGTAATCCTGGAGGGAATGGGAATGTATTTCAAGCAACAGCATTAACTGCAATTCATACAATAAACCAATCAATAAAAAATCAAATACCTTATATTGATCTTGACCCTAAAACACCTAATTTTTCGGGAACAGGAATATTTAGACTTTGTGAAACAAAAAGTTTTGGATTGCCTGGTGGCGTTAAAGTAAATCCAAACGATTCAAGTAATTACATTTCATATAATGTAACTCAAACAATATTAGATAACCAAACACCCGGTAATTTAACCACTTTAGCAGGTTCTATACCTAATCAATTTGATCTATCAGGAAGTATAATAACATCTCCCTTTATTAATATACCTGACACAACAGGTAATGTTCTTGCTAGTTTTAAATTTGAAACAACTAAAAGTTTTACTTCTAATCCAAAGTTAGTAGATGCTACAGGAAAATTTAAAATAGGCCAAATTTTAGAATTTGATAAAAATGAATTTGGTGCAACTAGCGCTACTGAAAATTTAAATCTTACTTTAGTAGAAGAAAATTTAATTAATGTAGAAAAGAATGATTCATTATCTTATTATAAAAACACTAATGTTCCATTTTTAATTGAAGTAGGTGATGAAATAAAAATCTCTTATAATTCTACAATAGGAGGAATAACTAGTATTAATAGTGCTACCTTTGAAGTAACAAATGTACCTAACAATGGTTTTGATAATGGTATACCTAATGACACAGGTTCATCATTTTTATTAGATGGTGAATGGAAACTAATAGCAAATACTCCAATTCAACCACAAAATTATTACACCGGATCAAATGGAGTACCTATTGTAGGTAGAGCTAATATGTTATATGAAATAAGACCAGAAATTTTAGATTTAAAATCAAAATATAGGTCTAGTACTAACTGTTTTGATAAGTTAGAAGTCACACCTAATCCACAAGATTTAAACCCACCTATACCAGAAGGTAAAATAAATAATCTTCAAATTATAAGAAGAACTAATGCGGATGATAGAGTTATTATTTTTCAAGTTTCCCCTGATAATTCAGAAGGAGTTAATACGCCAAGTGGACCAGGATTTATAATACCTAATGATTTAACAAGTATACAAAAACAAAATGTTGAATCTCTTATATCACTATTAAATGCAAAAAACACTTTTAAAGATGAAATACCAAGCAGAGATGGAGGTTTAACACCGTAATTTTAAACTTGGAGTAAAAAATAAAAATTCATATATTTATAACAAAATAATTAAACACAAATGGGATACTTAAATAACCAAGTAGTAACAATAGATGCTATTTTAACTAAAAAAGGAAGAGAGTTATTAGCAAAAGGAGATGGTTCTTTTCAAATAACACAATTTGCATTAGCAGATGACGAAATTGATTATACTCTTTATAACCCCCAACATCCATCTGGTTCTGCATTTTATGGAGAAGCCATTGAAAATATGCCTTTAATGGAAGCCTTTCCAAATGAGAATCAAATAATGAAATATAAGCTAGCTACATTACCAAGAGGTACATCTAGAATGCCTATATTAGATTTAGGACAAGGAAATGTCCAGTTAAAACAAACAGCTCAGAAAACATTAACTCCTCAAACATTAAATTATTTAGGAAACGACTCAGTATTTGAATCCTCAGGGTATACATTTACAATCTCAGATATTAGATTATTTAGTAGTTTTGTAGGAAGTGGAGTTGACCAACCTGCTACTTTACAAACAAATTCCACAGAAACTGTAGGTACTAATGTTTCTAAAACAGTAATAGGTACTACATTAACTATGAGAGCAACAGGAATTAATACATTATTTAGTAAAGGTAATAGAGAATTAGTAGCAACTTTAACTGTAGTAGGTAGAGATAGTGGAGCAAGATTACAAATTCCTGTATCCGTAAAACAAACAAAATAATTAAAGAACTATGTCATTTAAAAGATTACAACCCGAAGATTTAGTAATTAGCACAGATTCAGTAGCTGGTACTATGTGGACAAATAACATTCCAACATTAACTAATTTTTTTACATCATCTATTCAAGTTGCGGGTACAATAGGCCAATTTTATAATTCTGTATACCAATTAGACCCATCAGCAGAAAATTCAGAAGTTCAATTTGATATTGCTTTTTGTGATAAAAATGGTAGTGGGAGTAGATATTATAATGATCTAGTCCCAGGATATTCTCCTACAGGGACAAATTATGGACAATATTTAACTTTAATTTTAGCAGACGAAAACGCTGAATTTACATTTGGTAACAAAACTTCAAACTATTTTTATGCTATAAATTTACAAAGAGCAAGATATAAACAAAGTATATTACCTGGTTCTTTAATTTTAAATCTAGAGGGCCCCACAGGATTAAGCATAACTTTAACTGATGATAGCCAAACAGGTAACACAGTTCAATTCACAGATGCAGGTAGAGTATACCAGATAGTAAAAGGTTCAGCGGGTACTGTAGATACTAGCTTACAGGTAAATGGATGGACTCAAAGTAAGGGTTCATATGGTTTATTATTACCTGATATAGACGTATTATTGTTAAATGGGGAGGCATTAGATGCTGATAATTCTGAAGGAGGTCTTTTATTAAATACAGGACGAACAGCAGACACTAATGATAATAATCCAATTAAATTACGTAATGCTTTTCAAGCTAGTACTGGATTTACTATCAATAATGAAGAAGTATTATCATCGGATTTTATATTTGTTAGAGCAAGAAATAATGAATTTAATTATTCTGAAAATCCATCATTTATATCAGGATCTACAGGAGAATTAGTACAAAGTAGTTTCGTTGACAACCCTCAAACATATATTACTACAGTGGGGATGTATAACGATTCAAATGAATTATTAGCAGTAGCTAAATTATCAAGACCATTACCAAAAGATTTTACAAAAGAAATGTTGGTAAGAGTCAAACTTGATTTCTAAAATGAATGAGTGCGTTCAAACAATTAACAACCAAGGATGTTGTAATAACTCCATTTGAAGCTAGTAAAGACCAAACTTTTACGGGTAATGAAATAACTGGTTCTGATGTTGGTATAGAAGTATACTATGGTCAAAATTTAACATCTAGTGTATATCCTGGAAGACCTAAAATAAACTTTTTAGATACTGGCTATGTTTATAAACAAGAAGTATCTTTAATATATAGTAGTATAAAACAATTATATTATTCTAATTATATATCATCAAGTTTAGGGGATAACGTTCCTTTACCTATTTTAATACCTGGTGCAAACGAAGAAAGTACTAGAACTACGGGACAAGTATCTGCTCCTAGATATAATAATTATTTACAATCAACATTAACACAATCAAGATATTTCCCAACAGCATCCAATGAAATTTTATCTGTAATATCAATACCTTCAACATTATATGGTGAATTAATTATTCCAACTACATTTAGATCAAATTACACTTCTTCATTAGGAGATAAATATGATATAATAGATGATGGGGAAGGTAATATTTTAGTAAATGGGGATATAAATGGTCAAATATTTTACTCTCATGGTATTATAACTATAACAACAGGTAGTTTACAAGATTTTGGGAAAAGAATTGTTACTACTAATAATTTAGATGGATTGCAATTAAACTTTTCAACAAATGTTTGTATTTACGAACATCAATATAAGTGTGGTATTAGAGATAATGAATTTACTTATTCCCAAAACCCTTCAATACTATCAGGAAGTAGTGATGACCAATATTACAATTTTGCTACAGGATCAGAATTTGTTCCTTATTTAACTACAGTAGGATTATATAATGAAAATAATGATTTATTAGTAGTAGGTAAAATGTCACAACCCATCCCAGTTTCTCAATTTACAGATACTACAATAATAGTAAATTTTGATACTTAGAATCTAAATATTAACCAAAACAATTTTATGGAATGGATAAATACAAATGGAGAAATTATCTCTAACATATCAGATTTCCCAGATAACACATTCGGGTTTGTTTATAGAGTAGTACACAAGCCAACAGGTAAAGCTTATATTGGTAAAAAAGTACTATATTTTAATCGTAAAGTTAAATTAACTAAAAAAGATTTAGCAATGTATGAGGGTGTAGT